>SDBT01000458.1_pt1 | contig 64524 bp, 64 predicted proteins | sample 2277101 | NCBI WGS metagenome assembly SDBT01 (sample SAMN10404973, study PRJNA504765) | marine sediment metagenome | isolation source: marine sediment core GS10_PC15, 103 cmbsf | place: Arctic Ocean: Southern Knipovich Ridge | collected 2010 | reverse complement strand
AGTTGCAAGACCCAGTGCACAGGGGCAGGCGATCACCAATACAGCAACCATTGAAACAATTGCCAGGGTAAGAACTCCCAAGTTGGGGTCAACCCAGGGTAAGAAGGTTCCTGCTCCAACCAGTGGCTGCATCACACTGGGCAGCACGACCCAGGCCAGCACAGTCAGTACAGTGATGCCCATCACTGCCGGCACAAAGATACCCGTTACTTTATCAGCAAATTCCTGAATCGGAACTTTCGATCCCTGGCACTCGTCCACCAGTTTAATCACCTGGGAGAGGAAGGTATCCTTGCCAATCTTGGTGGCTTCCACTTTGAGAAGTCCTTCCTGGTTGACGGTAGCGCCAATGACCTCATCACCTGGATGTTTATTAACCGGCATCGATTCGCCGGTAGCCATCGATTCGTCTACAGCACTTTCACCACTACGCACTAAACCATCTGTAGGAATTTTTTCACCAGGACGCACAACCATCAAATCAGCGACCTGGACTTCCTCGATAGGTATTTCTATTTCAACGCCATCGCGCTCAATACGGGCGGTCTTTGCACCCAATTCAAGCAGTTTACGGATGGCCTGAGAAGCTCGTCCCTTGGCACTCTCCTCGATATATCTGCCAGTAAGGTGAAAAGCCATAATCATACCGGCCACGCCGGCATAATTCGCCACCGGAGTAAAGAACCAGGCCGGACCTGTCAAAAGCGAAACTCCCGTCCCTAATGCGATCAGTGTATCCATATTAGCGTGTTTGTGACTGACGGCTGCCCAAGCACCGCGGTAGGTCGGCCAGCCAACCCAGAAAAGTACCGGTAAAGCCAGCACGATCATACCCAGATTAAATATCGTGGCATTCGGCCAGACAATGCCGAAGAACATTTCGGCAAACATCCACAGGATAATGGGGAGTGTGAAAGCCCAGGCCACGCGCATTCGAAAGAGAGCTTCAGTCATTTTACGTTCTACCTGATCGACTTCATCTTCATCTCCAACCAATTCCATTTCTAATACTTTATATCCGGTATCGGCAACGGCCTTCTTGAAATCTGTTAGAGTAGCTACGTTTGTCACGAAGGTAACAGTAGCCCGTTCTGTTGCAAGATTAACAGCGACACTGGTCACTCCCGAGACCCCCGCGAGACCCTTCTCAACCTGAGCAACACACGAAGCGCAGGTCATTCCTCCAATGGGGAGACTAATGGTTTCGGAAGGAACATCATATCCTGAATCCCTGACTGCCTGAACCAGAGTATCCGTTCCAGTATTGCCATTCTTCAGGATGACCGTTGCTCTTTCAGTTGCCAAATTTACAGTCGCTTTTTCCACATCAGGTACATCATTCAAGGCCTTTTCCACGTGGGATACGCATGAAGCACAGGTCATGCCACTGATGGGAAAAGTTGTTTCAAAGGTTTTTACTGACATATTTAATCCTTTTATTATTATTTTTGGTTAAATGACATGTTATATAAACCCAGGAGAGAATCCAAAGCATCTTGGCTCTCATCTGAAGATTTGCTGGTTACTATTGTGTGTAAACAATCCTTGATATACTCCTCGATGATCAGCTGAGAAACAGCCTTTAACGCTGCCTGTACAGCGTGTAATTGATGAAGAACAATCCTATGAGGAACATTGGATTCCACCATCGCAGTAACAGCTTTGAGATGGCCGCCAGCTGATAAAAGCCGCTGATTGATAGGAATAGTTATATTTTCGGTCATCCAAGATCCTTTTTTAATATAATTCTTATCAATGTTTAAAGAACTTGATCTCCACGCCCAAAAGTAAAGTTTGTTTCCTGTCCCGGAAGCTGTACGAAATCGCAGACAAAAGTATAAAGGATAACAGTCTATACCAGAAGCGCTTATATCCTTATCTGGCCATAGGCATTAATGCCTACAGTTCTCCTAGCCAAATAGCCCTGCGCACCCGATATAGCCTGGTTTAAACTTGTGCAATGAGGAACAATCCCTATCAATTACCGAGGAGATAATCTATGGCAAATTCGAAAACACGAATTCAGCAACGCCGCCAAAAAAAGAAACAGCAAAAACGACTGACATTATTGGTTATTGGGGGGACGTTGTTAATCATTACCGGCACAATTATTGGGATAAACGCCTGGAATAATCAACCTAATTTAGATCTAGTTACTGTCACTGGCCAGCCGAGTTTAGCAGTCGACCAGGAATTGATTGATTTCGGGAATGTGAAACTCGATTCTACTCGAACCTTCTCAATTCACCTTACTAATATCGGGGACGAAGAATTAGTTTTATCTGAGACTCCTTATATTGAAGTAAAAGAAGGATGTTGACCACCATCCTTAACCATCGGTTCGATGGTCTTAAAACCCGGTCAAAGCGTCACCCTGGAATCCAGTACATTCATGATGCATGTGGGCATGGAAGGACCACACGATTTCCAGGTTCACATAAAAAGCAATGATCCAGATCAACCTGATAAAACTGTAACTGTATTATCCAATTGGATTCCGTAGCATCTGGAAAAGTAGATTTGGTTCTGGGGGTCGATTGATTCCAAGACCCACTATATGGCTTGGTATCAAATACATTTGAAGGCAAAATGAGAAATAAAAACAAAGAAAAAATCCTCGAGATGACATCAAGAATATCTGGTGATCACCCTGGAAAAGCCGCCAAGCTGGAAGAAAACAATAAAAATCAACAGCGAAGTTTTGGCTCGATTATGTCATCTGTAATATTGTTCAGTTTGTTCGGATTACTGGCCTGGGGTATGAGCAATAATAAAAGAGGCCAGGTGGATCAAGGATCGGCACCTGATTTCAGCATAACCAGCTTCGATGGCGAAACTCTCACACTCAGTGAGCTGCGAGGACAAGTCGTTGTCATTAATTTCTGGGCATCCTGGTGCCCTCCCTGCCGGGATGAAGCCCTTTACCTGGAACAAACCTGGAGAAAATACCAAGACAAGGGAGTAGTGTTCATCGGTGTCGATTATGTTGATACCGAACCTGAAGCCCTGGCCTATATTGAAGAATTTAATATCACTTATTTTAACGGGCCAGACTTGAGAACAATAATTTCACAAGCTTATAATATTCAGGGAGTACCCGAGACATTTTTTATTGCCAAAAATGGGGAAATTCGACATGTTCATGTGGGTCCGTTAGTTCCTCCGGATCTCGAACAACAACTTGAAGTAATGTTAAATGAACTTTATCCATAAAACCAGATTGGGATTGCTGTAGAAGAAATCGGTTGTTGTTAGATCGTGATTCTGGAATTGCGGATGTGCGATAATAAAATAATAATTGGATAAACTAAATGTGGTTGAAAAAAACCAAATAAGATTCACGAGACGTGAATTTTTAAAGCTGTCAGCAGCTGGCATCGGGATCTTCGCCTTGAGTCCCTTCAATGAGCTCTACAATCCAGATGATTTTAACGCCCTGGGCCATCTAGGCCGCATCACAGTCGGCAAAGTTGATCTGAAGGCCCGTCCTGATATTGATAGCAGCACGGTGAGTGCTCGATACCAGGATGAAGTTGTTCCCTGGTTAAGAGAAGTGGTTGGGAAAAACCCCTATAGGATCAATCAGCGCTGGATAGAAACTCCTGATGGTTATGCCTGGGCTCCAGAAGTTCAACCCGTGAAAAACTTGCCGAATCTGCCCCAAGAGGAATTTCCAGACTCAAATCTGGGGTTAGGCATGTGGGTTGAAGTCAGTGTGCCCTATGTAAACCTAGTTCATGATAATCCACCGGCCCGAGCTCCCTGGCTGATCAATATGATCAACATCGGGATGGGTCCTCGCTGGTACTACAGCCAAATAGCTTGGGCTGATGCCATCAGGAAAGATCCTGATGGACAAACCTGGTACAGGTTGAATGAACGTTTCGGCTACGGGGATATTTTCTGGGCCAGAGGGGAGGCTTTTCGTCCCCTCTCGCCGGACGAGCTTACCCCACTCAGCCCTGAAGTGGAAAACAAACGGGTCCTGGTGGATATCACCACCCAGACTTTGTCCTGTTTCGAGGAAGACCAGGAGGTTTACTTCGCCAGGGTCTCAACAGGCGCTCTTTACAACTTTAATGGCGTCCGGGTAGATTCCTGGGGAACTCCGCTGGGTGTACATCGCATCTGGCGAAAAGCCATATCCCTGCCGTTAAGTGGAGGATCAACAGCTGCCGGCTGGGATCTGCCAGCTGTTGGCTGGATATCACTCTTTGTGGGCAGCGGTGTGGCAATCCACTCCACCTACTGGCACAACAACTACGGAGTGCCCACTTCGAGAGGCTGCGTCAACGCCCGGCCCGCTGATGCAAAATGGATCTTCCGCTGGACTCTGCCATCCGTATCCTATGATCAAAGTGATATGACCGTCTCAATGCCAGGAGGAACCTTGATCGAGGTCATCGAAAGCTGAGAGGACTGACCCTTTGCGCCCCCAGACAAACTTCAGCTCTGTTTGATCTCAAGATATTTAATCGTTTTTCGAAATAAGATATCAAGCTGCGGGAAGAAAAACCAGACCACCCCGATCCCGAATAATAACCCGGTTAACAGCCGCATAGAGGAATTAAAACTGCCCAGCTGGGTTCCGGAATAAAACTCTCCGGAAAAGGCACTTCCAGTGAGAATCTGGAGCCAGGTATTAGTGAATCGAAATCCATTCCCAAGACCAGCAAAATCGCTAATGATATGGGTTATCCCATCCACGCCCATGGGCACTACTAACAATAAAAATCCCCCGAGCGATAATGGTTTGATTTTACGGCGAAAGGGGTACCACAACCAACTTATGATCGGTATGCTGCTGAACATGGAAACCATGCGGTCAGACCAGGCCACTTTCCAGCCCAGCTGGGAATTTCCGATAAATTTTCCCAGCAGAAGCGGGTTCCTGGTATCCTGCCAGAGCTTGATTGTTTCCAGCGAGTAAGAACTGTTTTGACCAAACAAAAAGAAAGATCGCTGCGGGTATTGATGGCAGAGAAAGGAATACAGGAAATAAATTCCGTTCGCTAATCCATCCAAACCGAGCCGTTTGAAGACTGGCGCCAAAAATGGCAATCCTACATAGAAACCGAACGAAAGGCTGATGACCAGCATCCAATGCTTGCTGATTGCAGAGGTCAGCCAATCCGCTAATCCACTGTTTTCTTCCCTGATTGTTTCCTTAACCGTAGCCATAAACAAAATCTCCCAGATCTGATATTTCCATTACGAGCATATTGTTGATTGGATAGCAGGAAAGGCTAAATTGATTTCAATGTCCGAAGCAGCTTACTTGTGTGAATTAGGGAGTATTTGGTTCCGGAGCCTGATTGCGGTTTGTCCTGATAAAATCTTCCGCTGTTGATCCATCAAAACTGACAAATGTTTGCATTTGGCCCCAGGAAGTCATCACCAGGGGAGAATCCATATCCGACCAGGGAAATCCAATCAGTTTATATTCTTGAAAATCATCAATAGTATTCCGAATTTGGGATTTTATCGCTGCACAGTCAGTTTCGTCCAAGATTTCACAGTTGTACCAAAAGATGATATACCCATGTTCCAGGTTATGAAGAAGATAACCTTCAGGATAGGGTTTCTGAGTTATCGGATCGCCTTCCTCATAAAATCCTGCCGCAAGAGGAATACCATAATGCCTGCCAGAAGTTGGCGGTTTGGAACTGAATGGTCCCGGATCCTCTCCTTCCTGAACATGGTCTGTTGCATCTTCAAGATGAGGGACGGATTGCCCGGCTAGAGGTTTAACATTATTCCAGATAACTAATCCAACAAAACCAAAAACAACCACTGCTGTCCCACCAATGATTAGTGAGCTTTTCAATCTTTTAGCCTGGCGCTGTTCCTTGCGCCTCTTTTGTAATATATCTCTTTTCATTCTTTCCTCTTCCCCTTTCTAAGATTCAGCTATCTCTCAATAATTCTTTCTACTACCAATCCAGATCTTGAAATCATGCTCTGTGTTTTTCATTTAGACAGTGAGACCGGTTCAGAATCCGTGTACTTTGACCAATCCCTGATCAGCCACAGCGTGTATACCAGCAGTCCCAGGCTGAATAATTGGGCTGCCCGGATCGATTCGAACCAGATCAAACTATCACCCCGGAAGGCTTCTGTGATCAACCGGGCCAATACTGAGAGGGAAACCAGGACCAAAAAGTTCACCCCTACGCCATAATTCTTAAATAGGCGCTGCAATATCACCGCCAGAATAACCAAGGCCATAATTAAGTCGTAAAACTGTACCGGGTGCCGACTTTCTCCCCAAAGCTGGATCGCCCAGGGAAGATCCGTTGGAGAACCAAAAGCATCACCGCTGAGAATGTTGGCTGCTGACCAGGCGATCATAAAAACTGCCAGTCCGGGTGCCAGGGCATCAAGTGTGATGCGGACTGGCAGGTTCATTCTTTTACCGATGATGATCGCGACGACCAAGGCGATCAGCAACCCCTCCAATGGTGCCAGAGTTTTGGCATCCAGCGCCAGCAGGCTTAGTGGTGCGCGGAAATAAATTCCCGGTGTCCTGAGGGCAAATGCCAGTCTGGCCCCCACCAATCCCGCAATCAAACTGTAAAAAATCAAATTGGATATCGAGTCATTCTTCAAAGATAACCGCTCAGCTTCTTTTTCAGCCAGAAAAGTTCCAGCCCATACACCCAGAACCAGCATTAATCCAGGAGTTTGCAGCAAGTAAGGGCCAATTGAGATCGATGGGTACATCAGGGAGTCTCCTTAAGCATCGCTTCGACTATGGAGCGGATCGTGGTATCTTTCATCGGCCCCCCAACAATCACAGTCTGGATCACACCTCGCCGATCTATAAAATAAGTGCTTGGCAATCCTCTCAGCTGATACTGCTGGCTGACATCTCCGGACCTGTCAAGCAAAATAGAAAAACTGAGATTGTATTCAGCGACAAAACCTTTTACATCATATTCATTATCCTGGTACGTGGTGTTCACAGCCAGGACCACGAGACCCTGCCCCTGATAATCTTCATAGACTGATTGAATCGCTGGCATTTCCTCCCGGCAGGGTGTACACCAGGTCGCCCAAAAATTAATCATAACAACTTGGCCGCGATAATCTGTCAGGGATACTTTAGTAGTTGATTTCTCAGCATTAAGGGTTTCAAGGGAAAAAGTAGGCGCAGAAAATCCTTCCTTGGGACTGGGAGGAGGAGCACCCCCTGTGGTTTGATTTACCGGCGTTCTGGTGAGGAAAATCCAGACTGCACCCAACAGTACAATACCTGCCAATACCAGATTCCAACCTCTCTTGTTTTCAACTAATGAAGTAATATTCATAATTAAATTCCAGATTGGGCAGGTACTTCCTTGACAGCATGACCGCTCAAATATCCCAGATAGGCTGGCACAAGGGGAAGAACACAAGGCGACAAGAAGGACAACAGTCCAGCGACAATAGCGATCATGTAGCTCGGTGCCGTGCTGAATGCTAATGGCACGTTGAGATACAATCCAGATTTTTGAGCCCAAATTGCCAGCAGTGTCAGCTGATCAGTGAATATCAAAACTCCCAGCAGCAGCAGGAATATTCCGCTGATCCGTTGGACCAGCTGAACCCGGTTTCGGAAACGGGATAATAGTTTACTGGCCCTATCAACTCCCAGCCCGATCGCCAGGAATGGGATTCCCAGACCAAGGGCGTAACCGCTTGCTAGAAGCATCGCCTGCCCGCTTGTAGCTTGATTCATCCCCAGGGTTAAGATCGCCCCTAAAATAGTGCCAACACATGGAGTCCAGCCGGCAGCAAAGAAGACACCCATCATGCCGGAAGCGGCGTAGCCTTTGCGGGCCCGGTTATTTGACCAATCTGGCCGGAGATCATAATCAAAAAAAGGAATTCTAAGAATTCCCAATGTATGAAGGCCAAAAGCAATTACTACAATTCCACCAATCTTGCTGAGCAGGGAGCGATATTGTCCAAAAAGTCCCCCCAGAAGTGTCGCACTCCCCCCCCAACCGATGATAAATACCAGCGAAAAACCTAAAACGAATAGTACAGCATGGGAAAATATTCGCCAGCGAGTATTTTCATTGACATCTGGTGATAAATCTATCTTAATCTTGTTACTTTCAACCGGGTTGGATCCCATAAGGATAAGCTTCCTTTATAAGCCTGATTTCTTGAGCGAGTTAAAATATTGCCCCTGCCTGGTTAATCATTTCCTATTGGATAACATGTTTTGATTATTTCTTACACCAGATAGATCGCGGGCCGCATATAAGATGATTCTGTTTCATTAATATCGGACATTCCAGTAACACATCCGAGTCTGGATATTTCCGGTGTATCGCCTGTTAGGACTTCTTAATACTTAACGTTTGGAAATTTGTTTATCAACATCCAGGCAGACCAAACAGGCACATGGTCAGGAGGAAGCAGAATTAACCAAATTCATTTTGCGAAAAATCTTTATCAAGTTTGAGGATTCCGAATGTCCAGGTTTGTTTACCAGGCTGAAATGGGTCCGTCCATCCTGGCTGTGGGCCACAACTGTCTCAGGCCCTTTCTTGCTGCCGTAGATCAATAAAACTACAATCTGGCAATCACATAATTTTGTACCATGATGGGGGCAGCTGCATTTAATATCCGCTTTTGCAGCTATCCTGAGGTCAAAAGAACGCTCCACCTGGAACCCATGTTCAAATAACAGTTCAGCAACCCTGACGAGAGAAATCTCACTACTTTCAAAAATTGTCACCAAGTTTTTCATATGCAATACCACCTCCAGAAGTATATAGATATCATTCCCATTTTTACAGCGCGCTTATACTCATACCAGAATAGGCAATTATGCCTACAGAGGAGCAGCGGAATTGCTTATGTCAATCTTCCACCAGTTCGCTAAACTTTGTACATTGCTTCACAAAAATAATAATTTGAGGGTTACGAATGAAAAAATCACCAGCTACCTTGGTTTTTATGTTTTTTTTGATCGGTATTGTGATCTCAGGATGCAGGTCTGATAATGTCAGCCAAACCTTCCAGCTGGCTCCTGCAGACATCCTCCCAAGGGAGGTTCAAGCTGCACCAATATCAGTTCAACAGTCCTATCAATTTGCCGTTAAGAATCCCCAGATATTAAAGGAAATACCCTGTTATTGTGGATGCGGTTCGATGGGCCACACTTCCAATTATGCCTGTTACCTCAAGGATGACACTTCCCCTGATGATTTGGTCTTCGATGGCCATGCCCTGGGATGTTCAATATGTGTGGATATCACTCAGGACACAATGGATATGTTGGATCAGGGGATGTCGCTCTCTGAAATCCGGGTTGAAATCGATTCAATTTACAGCGCTTTTGGTCCTTCAAACATGCCATAAGTTTGCTCGGATTTCGGGGTCATTATTAATTAACTTTCCAACAAATTCAATTACCTGCTCCCGGCAATCATATATGGTTATGAATATCAAAAATCTTGTTTTTTATCTGGTGATCTTGTTCGGCACACTCATTATCACTTTCTTTCCACTGCCGAGATTCCAGGGTGTTTCCGGGGATAAAGTCTTTGATATTGAGGCATCCCAGTTTCAATTTAATCCGGGAACAATCAGGGTACTGCCAGGAGATAAAATAACCCTCAACCTGACCGCTGTTGATGTTGCCCATGGTATATATCTGGATGGTTACAATCTGGAAATGTATGCTGACCCCGGAAAAATCGATTCCCTGACTTTTACAGCCAACCAGGAAGGTACCTTCCGGTTTCGATGTTCTGTCAGTTGTGGATCCATGCACCCCTTTATGATCGGGAAAATACAGGTTGGCAGGAATCTCACATTCCTGCGTGGCACAGGGATATCGCTCCTGGTTATTCTAGCTCTGCTTTTCAGGAGTAGATCATGAGAAGCCAGAATATTTTAAAGAACTCTATCCTTAAATGGGTAGTTACCTCCCGGTGGCCTCAACTGTTTGTCCGGGCCATTGCCCTGGGTGTCTTTATCATTTTAATCATCTCCGGTTTAGGGGGAACTCCGGTTGGCAATCGTAATTTGAGCATTGTTCTAATCTGGATTGCCTGGTGGGCAGCCCTGATCCTGGTGCTTGTCCCAGTTCTAGGTCGGAGCTGGTGCAGTATATGTCCCCTCCCTCTTCCAGGTGAATGGATACAGCAAGGAACGATTTTAGGACCCCAGCCCGGAAAAAAAGGCTTTGGCAAAGGTTGGCGCTGGCCAAAAAAATTCCGCAATATCTGGCTTCAGAATGGCTCCTTTACTTTGATGGGCCTGTTCAGTGCTGTGATTCTGACCAAGCCGGCAGTCACCGGCTGGATATTGTTAGGAATGATACTAACTGCCATCCTCACCAGTTTGCTGTTTAAACGGCGGGCATTCTGCCGTTATCTATGTCCAGTAGGAGGATTTATCGGTTTGTATTCCCTGGTTTCTCCTGTCGAACTCCGGATCCTGGATGGAGATGTATGTAAAAATCACAAGATCAAAACTTGCTACACAGGAAATGAGAACGGATACGGCTGCCCCTGGGATGTTTATCCCGGCGCATTGACTCTAAATACCAATTGTGGGGCTTGTTTTGAATGCCTGCGAACCTGCCCACATGACAATATCGCAATCAATATCCGGGACTGGGGACAGGATCTCATTCAACCCGGTGCTATAAAAATAGATGAAGCGTTTAAAGCCATCCTGATGCTTGGCAGTGCCATGATATATTCTGCCATCATGCTTGGACCCTGGGGAGATTTAAAAACCGCTGCGTTTTCCATCGGTAGTAAGAACTGGTGGACATTTGTGACGGGATTTATACTGGTGAATTTTATTGTGCTTCCTGGGCTCTTCTATGGCGCAGTCCGTTTATCACAGCCTAGATCTGTTTCACGGATTGCTACAAAGCTAGCCTTTAAATCTTATTCTGCGGCTCTGGTACCCCTAGGCCTGGGCGCCTGGGCTGCCTTCAGTTTGTCATTTGCTTTCACCAACGGTTCTTATATCTGGGGTGTCATTTCGGATCCCCTGGGCTGGGGATGGAATCTGTTAGGAACAGCTGGTTATAGCTGGACCCCATATTTAAGCAGCCTGACTCCCAAATTGGAAGCCGCCGTATTAATTGCTGGTTTATTGGGTTCAGGTCAAATAGCTGCCAAGATCAACCGGGGAAATACCAGTCAAAATACTCTCTGGCCGCTTTTTATATTTTTCCTTGGCATCACATTAGGTTTATTATGGTTACTCATCGGATAAAAAACGAAAGAATTGCCCGTATATTTATCGGGTTGATCGTGCTGGGAATCCCTCTCGGGGTTCTCTTGTGGGGTAATAATACCCTGCTACCCGGATTATTGGTGCACGCTTCTATACCTGAAAATGGAGGGTGGATACCAGGAACCATTTATGCAGAAGCTGGAAAACCACTTACGCTGAAGTTTACCTCTGAGGATGTTGTCCATGGGTTTGCGATTGGCCAATTTGATGATCCTGAAATAGTAATCCTTCCCGGAGAGATCTCTCAAACCACAATAACTATTTCTGAGCCAGGAAGATATGTATATTACTGCACACGATGGTGCAGTCCCAATCATTGGCGAATGCGCGGGACCATCATCGTAGAAGGACCATCCCAAACTCAACAATCGGCCAAAATACCTCTTTATGTTGAAATGGGAATTGATATCGATCAAGAGCGCAGCACGGAATTACTCCCGCCTGATATTCCCTCTACTAAAGCGGGACAGGTCATTCTGGCCGGAATTGGAGAGGCAGCCCTTGAACCTTATATGTCCCTTGATTATCTTAGAAAAAACGATCCCTCAAGAATTTGGAAATCGCTCAGGGATGAGACATTTACGGATGATCTGAGCGATCAAGATCTTTGGAACCTGATTGCTGCGCTGTGGCAAGCCGGTACCTCAAATGAGAACATCAGGGTCGGAGAACAGATCTTCAACCAGAATTGCGCTGCTTGCCATGGGCCGGAAGGTGATGGAGCGGGAATATTTGCGGGGCAGTATACTGCCGTAGAGCCGGGAACAAACACTTTATTGGCAGAGCTTGTCCCTCCAGCTGATTTTACTCTACCGGAACAAATGTTGGCATCCAGTTCCACGGTACTGCAAGGCAAAATTATCCGCGGGGGAATGGGAACAGGAATGCCAAATTTCGGACCGATCCTTACAGAAGACCAGATCTGGTCAGTGATAGATCACCTATGGACTTTTCAATTTATAGATTAATCTTCACAATTCAGCGAGATAAAATTGTAAATAAGGTCAAAGTTTTTGAAGATATAATAATCTAAAGGAGGATTATTGATAATGACGATAACAACGAGAACAAACCTGACCTGTCCAAATTGTAGTTTTGTTGAAGAAATGGATATTCCGCAGAATTACTGACTGGTATTTCATACTTGTACTAGTTGTAGTACACAAATTCGACCTTTGTCAGGTGATTGCTGTGTTTTTTGTTCTTATGGCGACCATCACTGTATAGACAAGCAAAAGCAAGCCCAAATTAATGACATCCCGGGAAATAATCCCTTAATGGAAAATAGTGGGAATTAACATCCACAAACCAATCTGGTCTTCTTATATAATTGATGGATACGGTTCTGGTTCGAGATCTGTCCACCAACGTCCACATATGAAACGGAACCGCTCTTCAAGTTTGAAGAGCGGTTTTTGAAACAAATTCCATCCGATAAGGAGGATAATTATCTACCCCGGAAGCTTTCAATCTGCAAGAGCACTGTCTATATTTGGTACCGCCTTTAAGTCTCGTCGTTGGAAGCGCAAATAGGTTGCGTACAAAATGGCACTATACAACAGATAAGCCATAACCTCAGTCAGTGATGGATTGCCGTTATACCCAAATAGTGCTTTAAGCACCAATCCCACCTGGGACTTTTCGTTCAGTATATGGTTAATATCCCAGATATGTTCAACCACTGAAGGAATCCACCCGGCTTCATTGAGTTCATGAACCCCATAAGCGACCAGGCCAGCAGCAAACAAAATCAAAAGAACATTTGTCACCTTGAAAAAACCTACCAAACTCAAACGATTGGTTGATGAGAAAAGCACCCAGCCGAAGATGACCGCCGTAGCTAATCCAACAACTGCACCAATTAAGGTTAGAACACCCTCGGTGACAAAAGAGGTCGCTAACAGGAACAAGGCCAGTTCCAATCCCTCTCGAAAAACAGCGATGAATGCCAGCGTAAACAAGGCTTTTCGTCCAGTTACCAGCGCTTGAGCAGTTTCAGACTCAATTCGGTTCTTAAGGTTTTTACCCTGCTTCTGGATCCAAAAGATCATCCAGGTCAACACCCCAGCAGCAAATAACGTAGCAAGACCTTCGAAAATCTGTTCGGCTTGGCCTTCAAATTCCATCCCAAGCAGGTTCAAACCCACCCCGGCGAGGATGCTTGCAGCCACGGCGGCAGCAACACCTTGCCATACAGAAGCCTTGAGATGTTGATGGTCTAACCGGTTCAGCAAACCAATAACAATGCCAACAATTAGAGCAGCTTCCAGCCCTTCCCGCAGAGACAACAATAAACTAGGCAGCATAAAATCTCCTTATATAGATGATTCGGGTTTTACCCAGATTCGGTTTGATAAATCAGAAGAAATATTTAGGGTTACACCATTTCCAGTTTTTATCAGGCACGACCCATCGAGTTGGCTCGCCAATACATAGATCTCACATCCGACATTCACTCCTGATTGCTGTAGGTAAATCCGTTCTTCATCTGGCGGAATAGCAGTAACTATTCCAGTTGCATTCGCAGGCAGGCTGTTCAGTGAAGAACCTGTCTGCAGCGAGCCCACAGGATCAACATGTGGTATGGCTTTTCCTTGAGGAGAAATCTCGGGCCAGCCTAGAAATTCTGCCAGGCGCTGGGCTGTTTCTTCTGAAATTGCATGCTCCAACCGGCAAGCCAGTTTTTCGGCTTCTTGCGGCTCATGCTGCAATTTCTCTACCAGGAAAACTTCCCAGAGACGGCGGCTGCGGAGGGTTTTTACTGCTGATTGCCAGCCTGCTTCTGTAAACTCTACTCCCTTATAGGGAGTGTACGTAACCAAACCCATCTCTTCCAGGTGGTGGATCATTTGATTGGCGGAGACGGAAGTCACACCCAAAAGTTCAGCGACGTGTGATACAGGGATTGGACACTCGTCTACAGCTTCAGCAAGCCGAGCTATGCTCACCAGGTACATCTGATTGCTCTCGGTAGTGTTATTTATACTCTCCATAAATTTTTCTCCTCTTTCTTATGGTTAGCCTTAATATAACAGTCTCTGGGATTTAGTCAAGCTCTAAATGTCATGAAGAATTTGGGGAAAATGATTCACCCGATGTCATATCAAAAATAAATCCAATACCACCAAGCGGGCATTGGAACCCCCTCGTAAGGTGAAGAGTACCTCTAGGTTAATTCACGTTATGAGCTAATAACAATTCGCCTCTAACTTGATATCAAACGCCCTCAGAAATATCCCCCTACTCTATTCATTCAGAAATTTCACGCTGTTTTTATTAATTGTGAGTAATTGACTCCTAATCAAAGGAGAAAAGTCTGCCCTGCGACCGAAGGTTGTATCGAAGGACCCACAAATGAAGTGGAGCAGATCTTGGCTATGCTGCAATTTGAGCATAAAGTCAGTTGCAAAACTCTCTGAATTCCTCAAATGAGTTGGGGCAGATTTTTCATTTAATAGCCTGGTTTTAGAGTTTATAAATGAAAATATTTCAGTTAGATCTGCGGCAGAATTCAGCGATTACAGTCAGCAAAATCTTAGCCGCTGGTTATGAGAGGGAGTTTTCAGAACGAGGAAGATTGGAAATCAGGCTAAGCGACCAGTGCGGTTTTAATGATTATCGCAAAGAAATTAATCAACAATATAGATAAAAGATTTGGTCCACAGGCGCAATATAAATTTATACCAATTGATACATAGTAATCACTTCGGTATGTATTTCAATCATCCAAAATAATAAGTTGGATGATTGATCAGCCCTGTTAAGAATATGGGACAGTAACGACTGAAAAATGTTGATTTGATAAGTCTATTATATATTTAAGGGCCGGGGTCAATAAAAAGACGTTGACGAAGGAACCCAACACCATCAGACCTCACAGCTTGTTGGGTTATTGACCGCCGGCTCCAGAAACATTAATTGTTCAAACTACCCAATTTCAACAGGCTATCCAAACCTCAAGACCAGTACAAAATATTGGGGCAGGACATTTTTTTATTTTAGCCAGTACTTACTATTCCAATATTAATGTTTTAATCGTTTTATTTCTTTCCTAATGGAACTGTAGTGCCTGCTAAATCGCTAATGACATTAACCAAGTCACTGCCTGATGGAACAATTATCTTGGCGTTATCTTTCAATGCTTCGCTCACGGTTTCAAGCCTTTTAAGCAACTGTGCATTTCCTACAAAGTATTTTTCGGCTGCTTCGTTTACGACCTTGATTGCTTCTCCATCCGCTTCTGCTTTTAATCTGATCGCCGCAGCAATGCCTTCAGCTTTTTTAATTTCTGCTCGCCTCTCTCCATCTGCTTGGGTTTCTATTGCGGTTGCTAAGTCAAGCGCTGCTATTTTTTCATTTTCTGCTTTCACAACCTGATTCATGGCATCTTGAACATCTGGCGGAGGTTCGATTCGTTGCAGCTCAACTCTCACGACCTCAATTCCCCATTTTTCAACACCTTTTGATAATATTTTTTCCACTTCCTCATTTATTATATCTCTGTTTTCGTTAGCCTCAGTTAAGGTCATCTTTCCAATCACCGCTCTTAATGTTGTTTTGGCTAGAGATGGCACAGAAACGGCAAAGTCATTTACGTTATAGATAGATTTTTTAGCATCTGCCACCCGATAATAAACAACTCCGTCAACTACAGCGTTTAATTTATCTTTGGTGATAATCGATTGAGGATCAATGTCTACTCGTCGTTCTGTTATGTTAACTCGATACATTTTAAACAACCCAGGAACAATGAAATTAAAACCAGCGCTCGCAATTTTTGAAAACTTCCCAAGAAATTCTACGACACCTGTTTCTACAGGCCTAACTATCCTGACTCCGTAGGCGAACAATCCAATAACAATTACTATTAATAGATATGTACTCATGTCAACTCCTCTTAATTGTTTCTGTTTTTATATTTCGTAAATTGTGTCCTTCTATAAGTAGGATAACATACTTCGTACCCACCTCCCTTGTAATTCTATTTTCTAACCCATTTTTTATGAATTAAATTTATTTGTACCACACCAATTCAATCCTCTCTGGCCAAGTACAAAATTTGTACAATTTAAATATTGGGAAACTGCAAGCGTAAATGTATTGCTTCGCTTAATACAAAATCTAGTTCATTTACTCTTTCAAACATGGGAGAATATTGCTTAAAGTTTTCTTTTTACGATCCCATTATTTGTACCACTCATTATGTTAATGAAGGTTGATAGTACAACAGCCATGGGAAATGGGAAACCTTTATTCGCCGAATAAATCAAGGAGAAACCTTTGCCCCCAACTTCCTCAACTGTAGGAAGGGCAGAATATTTGAATGTAAAATATTGTGCCATCATTTATTTCTTCCTTTCTTCATTTTGACCTTCTTGGATATTATTTTCTTATCAATTTTGCCGCCTAACTGTTACTTCAGGTGCGAGGTAGTGTGATGTCACCCAGTTTAGCATCCGATAATAATTCGTCTTTTTTTTTATCAAAATTACCTTGAGTTCCGTAAAAAAAGAGGATGTTCGGGGGAGAGCTATATCATATAAATTCAACCGGTCCTAAGGATCTCTGGACTACATCAGATCCTTGTTCCAGCTCAGTTCCCCGCGATACCTGCTCTACCTGATGGTCAAAAACTATGATAAGCACCTATCATTTTAACGGATCGAGGGAATGCTGGCCTACACACTCAGGAACATTTTCCCAAATTATTCAAAGGCCTGTCTGCCTTCGTCAAATGGAAATCCTGCAACGAGTGCGCTAGATTTTATTGTTCTCAATTCAAAGTGATAATTTTCTGCATCGGGTAACAAAAATATTAACGATAGGCTGGTAGATCGCAAACCACAATAAAAGCATACATATCAATATGCCTAATGATCGAAATGACCCTTCAACCAAAAGACCATTTTTTTCAGATACTGACAGGATGGGAATAAGGCCGATATTGAAAAAAGTCGCATATAAGATGACATACAGCCACTTTTTCATTCCGTTCCATCCATCCGAAAACCAATGGAAGGCGTAATGATGTTTGATAAATGCTTTCATATTGTGCACTCCATTTTACAGGATGGGCTACACCTGATCTGCATATATCATGCGCTCAATTGTCATGGATAGTAGATTGCGCCCAGTTGGATTAACATACAATTACGCCAATTCAGCATACTCAGTGTAGGTCGTCAAACACATTGGGACACATATCCATATTTTATATAGAGACTTTCCCCCTGATTATACTCCCTCAAACTGCAGCCGATGTAGCCGCCCTCCACAGGTGTAATTGATCCCTACTGATTTGTTATCAATGGGCTCAAGAAATCATCTGATCTTTAGTCAGACGCCCGCTGAAATATCCCCCTGCTTTCCCCCATTTAAAGTTTAAATCTAAGCAATTTTTGGCTATATCGGTAACTAATCCCTGCAATCATATCTTTTCTCCCGTTAATTGCACCGAGATTGCACCAGGAAGGATTAGAAATCACCCCAAAAAGAACTGTAAAAGATGCATTTCTTGACTTTTCCCCTCGAAAAAGATACAATCTTCCAACCACGCACCCGTAGCTCAATGGATAGAGCATCTGACTTCGAATTGGACGGGAGAACTGAAAATCTTGTCCATGGGGGAGAATACCGTCCATCCTCTCGATGGGGTGGACTAGTAATTGTCCATCAAGAGCACAATATCCATCCTTTCCATCCCTATTGCACCGAAACACCTTCACATTAATTGGTTTGGCAGCTTGATTGTTTCATCATCAACTCGAGTTCAAAGCCGCTCACGTTTCAAGCTCAGTATATGTCGGATCTAATAATGTGTCTTTTTAGTTTGATTTTCGGTACTCGTTATGCTACTATCAAAAATATTGTTATTTAATACTTGGTACAGCATTGTTCCCCTCGATCTTATCCACTGATCTTCAATCCGGTGACAATATCATTTATTGCTGCATAATTGACCATTATTATGGAGGTAATCATGAGAACTTATACAAAACCCATAATTAAAGTCTCATTGGCATTAGCATTAGTTGTGCTGCTCGCTGGCTGCATCCCAAACAATGGGATTCCAGTCGGGAAAAAATGCGATCTAGATACAGATTGCGGACAAGGCTATTGCAGTAATAATCAACAAAAGGTTAATAGCCCAACTTGCGTGAATGGGAAATGTGAAAATGTCTCCACGGAATGTATTGAGTCTGAGATCTGTGTTGCAGACAGCCTTGGCGTTAGATGCGTCCCCAAGGATCCCGATACAAACAAGCCAAAATTGTCATGCAGCGAAAACTCAGATAGTATCTCTATACTTGGGATAAATCCATTTGACTCAGGTTTTTATGTTTGTAGTGATGACTGTCCAGCAGACTCCTATTGCGGTGGTGATTGTTATTGTGAGAAGAAGGAGGAAATCTCGTGTAGTGGGAACACAGATGATTCAGATTTATTTGGAACAAATCTCTTCGACCAAAAAACAAACAGGTGTGCTAACGACTGTCCAGGAGGATTCGACTGTAACGCTCAATGTATATGTGAAGAAAGGCCAAGGCCTCCATGCCCTGATCCTGTCTACACAACAAATTATTTCGGGGGCGCCCCTACTGTTGATTACGATTTTGTTACTCTTCTTGATATGTGGTTAGATGACCCAGGAATTCTATTAGAATTAGGGGACACAATAAACATACCTGCCTACGAACATTATAGAAAAAAAGGGGAGGCATGGGAGGGTCCATATTTCATTCCATTTCCAGAGGTACAGCTCACGCTCATACCAAATCCGAATAATGATTACATAGAACAATACGGGGCCTGGTGTGTAAACGATTACTATGAAGGTGATGAAGCTTTGGATATCGATTATATTTGGTTAACCAGACCAGAACAGACCTGTATCTGGGGGGGCACAGAGGGATCCGAGGGAGTTCTAACTGTCTGCCCAGAAGACATTATTGATTGGTTTAATGAGTATGTTGAATAATAAAAGTCTTCTGTAAGATTAGCACAAGCTGATGCTGTACAAATTAGTCGGGGTACGGAAGCCCCGCTCTGCGCCTGCGCGTAGTAGTCTCGTAAGTGGTAAGTCGTAATACGACCAGATTCCATACTGATCATGGGATAGGCGAATCACTAAATCGGCTTACGATTTAAAACTTACGTCTTACGTTTTGGAATTACCTCTGATGCCTTCCTCATTCCAAGAATTTGACTTTGCCCCACCCCACCCTACGGTATAATATCCTCACCGCGCACCCGTAGCTCAATGGATAGAGCATCTGACTTCGAACTGGACGGGAGGACTGAACATCCTGTTGATGGGGGTAATAGCCGTCCATCCTCTCAATGTGATGGACCAGAATTGGTCCATCAAGAGCACAAAATCCACCCTTTCCATGCCAGTTGCACCAGGATTGCACCAGAAACGTAAATTTATTATTGGAAAGACGACTTGATTTAGAAAGAAAAGACCCCGTAAGGATTATCTGACGGGGTCTCTGTAATATTAAATTTATTTTCCATAAATTCCCGAGGAGAAGGCGAATCCAGATGCCCCAACAATCCTATACTGGGGTCGCGGGATGGGGATTCTGGAAATTTCCCTTCCCCCTGATGTCTAATACCGGGTGTTGAAACCCTTATCCTGCCACCCACCTAATGAATGGCAGCGTGAGTTGGCAATCCACAATGTTGGAAATTCTATCCTGAGATCTTCGATCATTTAATCAACACCTTTCTGAATAATTGGGCGGGATGCCAGCCGCACGCCGCCAACGATCAATACCATCGGTGTGATGTACCGCACTGCATTTTCAGCAATCAAAAAAGGAAATCCTACAACCGCGGTGATTATTCCCGGGATCAGTGCCCACCCGTTTATTAACTTACAGGCATACACTACAAAAAACGGGATCACAATAGCAAACAGGACATAGGTCGTGATTAGAACTCCCTCAAGAAATCTTATCCCAATCAGTGGAACCATTAAACCCCAAACGAGGTATAAATCACAAATATCTTCCGTATATTATCAAAACTGATCCCCCAATAATTAACAAAGAACCAAAAATCAATTTTGGTGTGAGCCGTTCCTGGTCTGCTTTACCTAGGATGACAGGTCCCAGAATCAATGTAAATAATATTTGTAATTGCACAAGTCCAATTACAATCGCGACCTTGGTCGTTTCTAGGGCTATATTCCTTGATAAAATACCAAATCCACCTGCAAGTCCAGCAGCCATTTGCCAAGCAATATGTTTTTTATTGGTTCGGATTAGATCTTTCCCTTTTTTTTGCCAGAGGAACATTACCAAATAAATCAAGGTCGCGACCGATAAACCGATCGCTGTCGCCCAAATCGATGAGGGGATACCTTTAAGCCCTATGAATATAAAGATAGGGCTAGTTGCCCAGCACAGGGCGGTTAATAAACCATATAGGTAGCCTTGTATTTCATTTTTATTCATTTGTCTTCCACCATTGTGATAGTGATGATCCCGCTGACAATCAGAAAAATGCCCACCAAAATATAGACATTGACCACTTGGTTAAGAGTAATAAAAGCCAGGATAACTGCAAATAGAGGGGTTGAACCAGTCATTGCGCTGAAACGAATTGGACCAATACGACTGGCACTGGCATTCTGAAATCCCCATCCTCCCAAGAAGTGGATCACACCACCAAGGGCAAAATACAATAAACTTACACCATTAAACAGACTGAGAACTTGCACTCCATCGATTATCAGTGCAATCACCGTCGTAGAAACGGTCCCAGCCAGAAGCATAATTATCGTTCCGGAAGAAACGCCAAGTTTCGTTACTCCTTTTCTGAGAGTGATGTTGCTGAGGGAAAAAAATAACGCTGCCCAAATTGAAAAGAAAATGCCCATTTTATAACCTATTAACATCAAGGATATCTGCGCCAGCCTCTACTTGTTTTATGGCCAGTTCTCGGATGTAATCATAGTCGCCTTCTTTTATTTTCCCAGCCAATATTTTTCGCCCGGTTGGATTGATCTTTTCACCAATGATAACGAATGGCGAATCATATCCAATCTTTACTTGATTATTTGCAGATTTCATTATTGTTTCCATAGTATGTTCCATGGTTTTTTTGTGAAAATATTAATATATAGTATATAAGGTTATCTGCACCAGGTTACATAATCACAGATAGGCTTGCTTAGATAACAACGCATGAATGATTTAGAAGTAAAGTAATCACTTGAATTTCAATCCCCATGAAGCACTTTCCTCTTTAGAGGATAATTCTAAGCTATTATTGTACACATTGTTAGATTAATTCCTGCGATCTGAGCTTTTCTCCCTTTAATTGCACCAAGATTGCACCCAAAAATAAATTAAATCACAGGATCGGCGACTCGATATCTACAAACCTCATGCTATACTGAATTTCGGCATGAGGTTTTAATCTCATAGTAAGATTATGCGTACTTGAGATAAGAATGGTTACCAGACCATTGAAAGTTATTATTACATTAACCTTTACCTTTAATATTATTTTTCTGTTATCTTTATGGGTATCTGACTTTATCGAGGAAAAATGAGCCCTAGGCAAAACGGTGGTATAGTTTTCCAGCGAATTATATTGGCAACAATTGAAATCATCGCAAAAAAACACATACTAGGATTGCGTATCCGCGATGTTGCTAAAAAAGCTAACGTAGGCCTTGGCCACCTCAACTATTATTTTCCAACAAAAGCTGCCTTATTAAGCACCGTTCTGGATACTATCAATCAAGAATTTATTAAAGCCAGAGAAAGAAGAAAATCGAACCAAGATTCTCTTGATTCGATTGAAAATTTCTGTGCTTTCTTTGAGGAAAAGGAATATTTTCACACGCAGTTACAAGATTGTATGATTGCATACTACCAGTTCTGGTCTCTTAGTAATCAAAATAGTGAATATTTGAAAGCGCTAAATGAAAACTATAATATTTGGCGGAGCGATATTAATGAAGTTATTAGAGATGGTGTAATTAAAGGTGTGTTTGATGACAAATATGCTAATCTTGTACCCCAATTAATGGTTGGAATAATGGAGGGCGCAGCAATCCAATATCCTCTTGATCCAGCAGCTTTTAACTTATCTGCTTACTTTGAAGGTGCATCAACTATGATCCTGATGATCCTTGGGATTGATAGGAGTGAGCTGGATTAAATACAAAGCGAAATCAGTATTACACTAATATTCTAACTCTTAGTTCCAGATCCAATCTTTGATCAATCTACTTGTTATTAAATTTTCCCTCCCATATTTAGATTATATTAAAAATCAATCTCAATATCAACAAATCACGCAAAAATTACATCTTGCGAAATAATGCACAATGGCGTAATATTAGGACACACGTCCTAATATTGCCTACTTACACTGTTTTACAAAATGATCTCGGTTATAAAAGATACGTTTTATGATTATTACTAACTTGTTCGACAACATAATCTAAAAATCATCAATCAAAGGAAAATTATTATGACTGATAAAAAATTACATATCTTGCAAGAGCTTGTAATTTCTGGGGAACCCGGAGCAGTTACCAGCGCGATTGAGACTGCATTAGATGAAGGTACCGATCCTAAAGCCATCCTTGATGTGCTTACTGGAACGATGGACATTGCTGGAGAGATGTGGGATCGTTTAGAGATCTTTCTTCCAGATGTTGTGAGAATTGCCAAATCCATGAAAGAAGGCATGGATGTTCTTAAACCAAAACTCTCGAAGGATGATAAAACTGCCCAGGTTCAAGGAAAAATAATTCTTGGCACAGTAGAAGGTGACATCCATGATATCGGAAGAGTGGTAGTTGGAACTATGCTCGAAGTCAATGGTTTCGATGTTCAGGACCTGGGTCATGACATCCTAGCGGATGATTTCGTTGATGCAGCAATCGAGGCAGATGCCGATATTATTGCCCTCTCAGCATTGATGACAACGTCTATGCCTTTCCAGGGGGATGTGGTGGATTTACTCAAAGATCTAAATCTCACCGGAAAATATAAGGTTCTAATCGGCGGAGGACCAGTAACTGTTGATTGGGCATTGGAGATCGGTGCTGATGGTTATGCGCGGACTGCAATTGATGCGGTTAAGGCCGCTAAAAGGTTAATTACGGAAGATCTAACTAAGATTGACATCATATCAGAAGGAGAATTAACATGATTGACTTCAATGAGGTCATTGAACGAGCGAGAAAGGGCCCACGCTATTCTTCAGAAGAATGGGATACAAAGATCGTACCAGGAATTGTAAACGAGCTTCTCGAGAAATATAAATTAGAAAATATCTACGACCCGGAAGTTATTGTAAATTCTGATGACAGTCTCGCAGATACTGTTTTCGAGGCTGGGCTTGACTTGGCTGTCAAGGCTGGATGGTATTGTGAGACTACCAGGAGAGCAATCACCTTCAGTCGAGAGGAGCTTCTAGAAGCTGCCAATGAGGATCTTCCCTTCATAGATTTTGGGACTCACCCTGACCAGAAGAGGATGTGGGCGCGGCGACCGGAAGACTCCAAACCACCCTTCATCTTCACTGGACCTCTAGGACAGGTCATTGACGAAGATATCTGGCAACCAGTACATCAAAGTGTGGCCCAATACCGAGTGGTCGACGGAATGGTCCCCGGTTCACTGTCAAAAGTTCGTGGCACAACTATTCGGACAGGAAGTCCTCTAGAAATGATCGCTGGTCATCATGAAGCGATCCTAACTCGTAATGCAGCAATTGCTGCAGGTCGCCCAAATATGCCCCTCTGCGGAGTTGAAACCAGCCCATCCGAATATGGTCATTTTGGTGGCTTTGGCACCCCTGGCGGCTACACCATACACGATTGCTCTATTATTCTATCCGTAACCGAGCTCCGAACTACTTATGGGTTGATGCATAAAAGTACCCATTTGCAAATTCTTGGAGCTCCAATTTTTTCTGGTCACCGCTCTATGATTGGGGGAAACGTTGGATCACCTGAAGGTTGTGCTGTTACAGCAGTCGCTGCCGTATTACTCCAAATCATTGCCCACCGTGCACATATTCCAGGTGGATCAACATTTGATATTCGCTATTTGTGTGATTCCAGCCGAGAGTCAATTTGGGCAGATAGCATCAGCGGCCAAGCGCAAACGCGAAATATTGTGAGACCAGTTGAAGGAATGATGAGCGTTATTGGTGGTGCGTGCACAGAAATGCTGTTAGATGAGGTAATTTCAAGAGGAGTTGCGTTGGTAGTTTCCGGGAGAAGCTGTATTTGGGGTGTTCGAACTGCGGGAGGAGCTCTAAAAAATCGTGCAACAGGACTGGAATCCAAATTTGCAGGAGAGGTGCTTAAAGCAGTAGCGGGAATGACTCGTAAGGATGCAAATAAACTCGTCAAAAAACATATCAGCAAATATGAGCACATGTTAAAAAAGCCACCGATTGGAAAGCCCTTCGTTGAATGTTTTGATATCCAGAAATTGCAGCCAACACAAGAGTGGTTGGACATCTATCTGGCAAAAATCAAAGAACTTGAAGGAGAAGGAGTTAAGATCTAACAATTCTTCTGTTTAGATAACATATTGGAAATATTGCTGTGACATCACGTTACAAAAAATATGGCGCATATGTAAGGAGGATCGAATATGCGAGTTTCATTGGAGAAGATAGTTCACCTTTCAGAAACCGGACCATTTATGAGGGAGAGCGAGTTTGATCTCAAGCTCATAAAGACGGTTTTCAATTTAGTAACAAAATATGGGATTAAATTTGATCGGACCGAGTTAGTACCTTCCGATAATAATCTACCTGACAATGTATATCAAGCAGCGCTTGATCTTCTTACTGAAATGGGGGTCTACAACCAATCGACTGAAAGGAGAATACTCCTGTCAACTGAGGAGATCGTAGAAGCGGTTGCATCTGCCCCAAAGGAAATTGTTCTGGGAGATGGGCAAGATGCGACAACAGTTCGAGTGAGAGCGGTTGAAGATTCATCTCCCTGTATTATGATCGGAGGCCCAACCGGGACACCCACCTCAGAAGAATATCACCAGCTCATCCTTCAGAGCGTAGCTCAGGAACCACTAGTAGCTGGAATTGGAAGCGGATCTGTCGCTACTTTACACGGTCAACCTATCATACCAGGATCTCCAACAGAAATTTTGGCTGCCAGGAGAGATGCAATTGTAGCTCGAGAGGCAATAAGTAATGCAGGTCGGCCAGATATGCACATTCATGATGTATCCAGCCCATTAACCTGTGCCGGCAAAATGGCTAGTATCAGCGAATCGGTTGGAATGAGGTCGAGTGACGCTCTTCTTGTATCGCAGTTGCCAGAATTGAAAACGGATTACGATCAACTCTCACGGGTTGCCCACCTTCAAAATGAAAATGTAAATATCGTTGATCTGATGACACCCTTGATTGGAGGACTTGGAGGGGGAGCTGAGGGTACGGCGGTCGTGACAGTAGCTAGTCATCTGGTAGGTGTAATTTTATATCACGCAACACATCATTACATGGGACACATGAGTCTTCAGTGGTCTCATAACACTGGTCCACTTGGTCTTTGGATCCAAAGTGTTTCAGGACAATCTATTGCCCGTAATACACATATCATCTCTTTCAACGATATATATCCACGAGCAGGTCTTGGTTCTTCCCAAATGCTAATCGAGCTTGCAGCTGGCGCCCTGGTTGGAGCTGTTTGTGGTCTTCATCAGCATGGAGTTGGTTGTACTGGTGGTGTAAAAACGGATCATTCCAGTGGCTTGGAATCACGATTCCAAATCGAGGTTGCACATGCAGCCCTTGGGATGGGCCGTAATGATGTCAATAAATTAATAATTAACTTGGTATCAAAGTACGAAAGTGATCTTGCCTCTCCTGCTCAAGGAAAATCATTTTCTGAAGTTTACGACCTGGAAAGCCTAGAGCCAACCGAGGAATGGCAGAGTATATACAAAAAGGTTTCAGACATGTTGTTGAAGGAAGGATTAAATCTCGATAGGGATTGGAAGGTAATCCACAATGGTTAAGATAAATGATGAAACTATCCAAACTTTTGAAAAAGCTCTCCGAAATGGGGATGGTAATTTAGTGTCTTCATTGACCAAAGATTTATTGGCTAATGGGGTTCTTCCAATGGTTTTAGTCCAGCAAGTCCTTGTTCCATCATTATCAAATATCGGTCGAGATTTCCAGGATTTTAAAGTATTTCTTCCTGAGCTTATGTTAGCAGGCGATGCTGCTACTTACGCTACTGCGTTGATTGAAGACGCTGCTTTGGAGAATGATCTAATTACTGAGCATACCGGGACTATAGTGATTGGAACCGTTGAAGGCGATGTGCATGACATTGGTAAAAATATCGTCATTGTCATGTTAAAAGCACATGGTTTCAAGATTATAGACCTTGGAAGAAGCGTAAAAGCCAGCACTTTCCTTGATGCTGCTATACGCGAGCAGGCAGATTTAGTGGGGGTTTCCGCCCTGATGACAACTACTCTTCCAGCCCAGAAACGCACGATCTCTCTTTTTGATGAAACAGGTGAGCATGACAATTTTAAACTTGTGATCGGTGGAGGAGCAGCCAACTCTGATTGGAGTGATGAAATTGGAGCTGATGGTTATGCATCTGATGCCGTAGCAGCAATTGAGATATGTAGATCTCTCATGAAGGGTTAGAGGATATATCCATGAAAACACAAACATTTTGATGTTTTAGACCTTTCAAATCAATAATATTAATCCATTTAATTGTGGTTTTATGCCGTTCCAAGGAGGTGTGAATACAAGAGACTGCTGTTTCTCATTCAATATTAACTATTAAGTTGGAGGATATGATGCATAAATATTGGCGATACCTTTCGGTACTCATAATTGTTTTTGTTTTATTTTCTGCCTGCGCTTCCGCCCCGGAACCGGCTCCTGATGTTGTTGGAGAAGAAGCGGCAGTAGAAGAAGTAAAAGCAGATCTACCGACAGAACTAAATATTGCTTCGATCCATTCTGTCACAATGGAAGTTCCTTGGGCTAGGAATTGGTTAGAGTCCTGGGGACGCGTGGCCGAAGACAATCCCTACGGATTGACCATTAATTTTGATGATTATACAGAAGAAGTATGGGGCGACGATGCTGAGCGTATCCTTCGAGAATATGCCGAAACAGGTAAATATCAAATCATTTGGGCTCACTCGTCATATACCGATCAAGTCAGAAACTTAATGACTGAATTTCCAGAAATTTTATGGGCAACTACTGGATCTGGAAATGAGCCAATCGGTGGCAATGCATACCTCACATATGAACATGGTCATGAAGGTGCATACTTGCTAGGAATCATCGCTGGCATAATGACCGAGACGAATTTGATCGGGTTTGTTGGCGGATTTCCAGCAGATGATGTTAATGATGCCGCCAATGGCTTCATTGATGGTGCTAAATCTGTGAATCCTGATGTTGAAGCCCGTGTTTCTTTTATTGAAAGCTGGTACGACCCTCCAAAAGCAAAGGAGGCGACTTTGGCGCAAATCGCTGCAGGTGCTGATTTTGTGTACGCTGAGCGATTGGGTGTATTCGAAGCCTGCAGTGAAAAGGGTATTCTCTGCTTTGGACATTTTGAGGATCAAAACTACATGCAGCCTGATGCTGTTCTTTCAAGTACAACAATTAACTGGGAACCAGCTATAAGATATATTCTTGATGTGTGGTGGGCAAATGTAGCAGAAGGTGAAGCTTACGATGCTCCAATGGAACAAATTTGGTTCAGTATGGCAGAAGGCGGAGTTGGTGTTGCTGACTTCCATGATTTGGAGGGGGAAGTTAGTGAAGAGGCATTAGCAGCTTTCGAAGCCGCACAGGCTGAGATATTAAGTGGCGATCTGGTTGTGCCGCTTAAGACGGACATCCCTGTTTCTGATTAAGTATTGATATTGTTTACCGTCGTTAACAACACGTTTGACCATGAGGCGCTTTAAGTGAGCTGCCTGAGCGCCTCATGGTTTTTGGTGAAAGTTGGATAAAGCTACATGATTGATAGCAAATCTGGTTTCATACTACGAATAAAAAGCCTCACAAAATCCTTCTCAACTGTGATTGCAGTCGATAATGTCTCATTCGATTTGCGTGAAGGTGAGATCCATAGTCTACTTGGTGAGAATGGAGCGGGAAAATCAACTCTTGCCGAGTGCCTCTATGGTTTCTATAAACCTGACAGTGGGCAGATCTTCTTCAATGACGAAGAAGTTGTTTTCTCATCTCCTCGAGACGCAATTGCAAAACGCCTTGGGATGGTACACCAACATTTCATCCTTGTTCAACCCCTTTCAGTCTTAGAAAACATTGTCCTTGGATTTGAAGGCCCAGGAATTATTCTTAATCTAGGTGATGCAAGAAATAAAGTAGAAAAAATGTGCAACGAGTATGGGATTGATCTTGACTTGGATGCAAAAATTTGGCAGCTCTCTGTGGGTGAGCAACAATGGGTAGAGATTATAAAAGCTTTGTATACTGGTGTTGATTTACTAATTCTCGACGAACCTACCGCAGTACTTACTCCACAGGAAACGGAAAAATTCTTCACCATTCTAAAGAATATGACTTCTAAAGGATTATCCATTATCTACATCAGCCATAGATTGAACGAGGTCATGACATTGTCAGATCGAGTCACGGTTCTAAGGAAAGGCAAGAAAGTTGGGACTGTGCTGAAAGATAATACTACAAAAGAAGAGTTGGCTCGAATGATGGTAGGTAGAGATATTGTGTTCAAAGTTCAGAAAGATGAAAATGTCATTGGTAAACCACTTCTTAATATTAGGGATTTACGAGCAATGAGCGATCGTAAAATAGAAGCTCTCAGGGGGATTAATCTAACTCTTCATCAAGGTGAAATACTCGGATTGGCTGGTGTTTCAGGAAATGGTCAAAAGGAGCTGTTTGAAGTCTTGGTTGGAGTTCGTCGGGCAACAGGAGGGAATATATTTCTAGATGGAGAAGAGATCACAAATCTCCACCCCCAACATATCGTAGAGAAAGGTGTAGGACACATTCCTGAAGATAGAATCAGTGAAGGGCTTGTGCCTGATTTTTCAATTGCTGATAATCTTATTCTTGGAAAACAATCAACGTCTGAATTCCGAAAAGGTCCGTTCCTTGACTATGAATGGATCAATGCGTTTGCAAAAGAGTGTATTAATTCCTATGAAATCGTAACACCCTCACATGAGCATACTACAAAATTTCTCTCGGGCGGTAATCAACAGAAGGTGATTGTTGCACGAGAATTACGTCAACAACCCCGTTGTCTTTTGGCGAACCAACCCACTCGCGGTTTGGATGTTGGTGTCATTGAATACCTTCATGAGCGATTTCTTGAAAAAAGGAGAGAGATGGTTGGGATACTCCTTGCCTCTGAAGACTTAGAGGAACTTTTTAACCTTTGTGATCGAATCGCGGTTATCTACAAAGGTGAAATCATGCATGTATTTTCATCCGAAGAATTTGATATCCAGAAAATCGGAATATTGATGGCTGGAGCGAGATAAAAACAATTATGGCACGTATGTTGAATTTTACGCTCGAAAAACGAAAAGATGTACATCAAGGGATGTCTCTGCTTGCAACGCTTATTGCTATAGCCGCAGCAATTTTAGTTACTGTGATCCTTATCATATTAGCTGGAGCAAAATTATCGGAAGCGCTTCCGGCATTGATCTCTGGATCATTTGGAAATCCACGTGCAATTGGAGAGACGCTTATAAAGGCTACTCCGCTTATCCTCACTGCCCTTGCGGCCACAATTGCGTTCCGAGGAAGGGTTTGGAATATCGGTATGGAGGGACAATTTGTCATGGGGGCGATGGCATCCTTTTTCGCTTATGACATCCTAAAAGAATTAGTGCCAGGTCTAGTCATCCCGGTTGTTCTATTATCTGGGATTCTCGGAGGCGCAATCTGGGGATATATACCAGCTCTTTTGAAAACATACTTAAGAGTAGATGTAATCATATCAACTGTGATGATGAATTATATTGTTCTTTTCATATTATCATTCTTACTATCAGATCTCTGGCAAGATCCTATATCGTTCTATCTTCAAACTATCCGAATTAGCGATGGTGCTCATTTACCAGCTCTTTTCCAAAATTCTCGATTGCATATCGGTTTTTTCTTGGCATTACCTGCAATCGCGATAATCTATTTTCTGCTTGAAAAAACACCGCTTGGTTATGATATTCGTGCAATTGGTTCAAACCCCAAGGCTGCAATGTTCAAAGGCACGAACGTCAATAAGCTACTCATTATTATTATGGCAATAAGTGGTGGCTTGGCAGGATTTGCAGGCGCAATTGAGTTGTTTGGTATTCAACATCGTTTAAGAATGGATATTTCAGTTGGTTTTGGTTTTACAGGCATCATCATCGCTATGCTTGCTAGATTGAATCCCCTAGGTATATTACCCGCAGCGATCTTCTTTGGTGCTCTCATTAACGGGGCAGCTCGGATGCAAATAATGACAGGTGTTCCGATTGCTCTTGTTTACACAATCGAAGGAATTACATTGCTCATTCTCCTTTCAGCTCAGGTTCTAACAAACTATAAAATCACAAGGAAGAAAGATGCTGATTGATATCTTTAAAGGTACTGTCATCATTAGCATGCTTTCTGCAATGATTCGAATAGCAACGCCTATTCTCCTGGCGGCGTTGGGTGAACTTATCTCTGAGCGGGCAGGAATCCAAAATTTAGGAACGGAAGGGGCTATCCTGATTGGCGCATTCACCGGATTTGCTGTTGCCAATTCAACAGGATCTCTTTGGCTCGCTGCAGGATTAGCTATGGTTGCCGGGGGGTTATCGGGCTTAATTTTAGCGTTTATGGCTTCCACATTGAAAGTAGATCAAATTGTTACCGGATTAGCGATTAATCTATTTGCATCAGGTATTACCTTCTATTTGTATCGAGTTTTTGTATTCCTTCCAGGAACAACAGCAACAGATATGAAAATACCAACCATTACAATTTTCGAAACTATAAAAATTCCAATCCTATCAGATATTCCATTCATTGGAGAAATTCTATTTTCTCAACATGGGATAACTTATATTGCATTGATTATGGTTCCAGTAATCTGGTTTTTTCTCTACCGTACGAAATACGGATTGCGTTTGCGTGCCCTTGGTGATAATCCAAGAGCTGTCGATGTGAAAGGCTTGAGTGTGACCAAGATCCAATATTTTGCAGTAATTTTTGGTGGGTTTATGTCTGGTCTTGGTGGAGCATTTCTGACTCTTTCTAGCACAGGTTTATATGTTCCGGAAATGAGTGCTGGAAGAGGTTGGCTTGCAATTGTTATCGTTATAGCAGGAAACTGGAGACCTACAAGAATACTCCTTGCGGCACTTGTTTTTTCATTACTAGATGCAATCCAACTTCAATTTCAGGGATTAGGCATCCAAATTCCTTATCAAATTTTACTTGCCTTACCCTATATAAGCGCAATTGTAATACTCGCTGTAAGTCGAACTCGTTCAGAATCTCCTGCGCAACTGGCAATACCATACTTTCGTGAATAAGCTTGAAATGAGAAATAGTATATATAATCTGGAACTTTATTTGATCCAATAATCCTTTAGTATATTATTATATTGAACAGATACACCCAATGATAATTTATTATGCATTTGATCCCAAACAAGACTTGAACTGATTTCCGCCATGTCACAAGTCCTATTCCAATCTTTCTCAAAACAACATTTCCGGGTGCAATTCGTGTGCATATAGGATAGAAACAATATAAACCATATACACTATATACACTATATACACTATTAACCCCTTTATTCCCCCCTAATTTATCTTTCTCTCGATGGAATGACCATATAGCAGTGGCCTTTTAAGCCATTGGTAGACACCTTGTAAAACTTTCTCCTTCCACCTGATCTTTAATCAGACGCCGGCTGAATAATCCCCCTACTTTCCCTCGTTTAGAGGACAAATCTAAGTGTTTTTTGGATATATTAGCATCTATTCCCTAATATCTGATCTATTCTAGCTATGGTTGCACCGAGATTGCACCAGAAACCATACAAATTTGTCCAAAAAGGACTCCAGCAGATGCATTTCTTGACTTTTCTCCTCTAAAAAGATACAATCTTCCCACTACGCACCCGTAGCTCAATGGATAGAGCATCTGACTTTGAATTGGGCGGAGGAACTGAAAATCCTTTCCATGGGGAAAATTTACGTCCATCCTCTTTATGGAGAAGACAAAAGTAAGTCCATTAAGAGTACAAAATCCATCCTTTCCACACCAATTGCACCAGATCTGCACCAAATCAACTGGATTGGCGGCTCGAGTAATCTATTAAGAGGCCAGTAAATTCCCGCCTGATACTGAGCACTTATGCGAGCGCTATTGATTCCATTAAATAATAAACAATAAGTAGGTTTTATATCATTGGCAAAGACAATGCCCAACCTGTACGAAATGTCCGAAAATACAGATTTATTTGACATATAAACATTATTGATGTACTATTCAATCATAATTCAAACTTAATTCGCAGGTTTTATTGAGCGGGAATCATTCGTGGAAAAAAACGAAGCGTTCATCTTATCACTTGATATTGGTACCACAACGATTAAAGTTGGCTTGTTTACCACATCAGGTGACTTAGTCCATCTGGCCACCCGAGAGCAACAACTCCTTTTTCCTCAAACGAACCGTGTCGAACAATCCCTACCAAAATCCTGGGGCCTGGTCTGTGATGCTACTCGGGAGGTCCTATTTGATATCAACCCCAGTCAGGTTGGCACCATCACCACCTCCTGTCAGCGAGGCTCCGTTGTTCCGCTAGATAGAGACGGAAAACCCCTAACTAATTTGATTGTATGGATGGACAACCGTGGGCTCTCCCAGGTCGATCGCCTCCACGAATTGGTTGGAAATAATAACTATTATCAAACCAGCGGTCATCCCATCGTCTCGATTACAGGGGTATCGAAAGTTCTATGGCTGCAACAGGAGGCCCCAGAAATCTGGAAAAATACCGCTATCATCTGCCCACCCCAAACCTTTTTCCTCAAATGGTTGGGCTGTAAAGAATTTGTTGTTGATACCTCTTCCGGAAGCTATCATTTTCCATGCAATATCCGTAATAAGGTCTGGAGCGAGGAGATCGCCAAGGCTGTTGATTTTTCCACGGAAAAGCTTCCCCGGCTTGTGACTGCAACGGACATCGTCGGACACCTTAGCGAAAAAGCTGCGAAGGATATGAACCTTCCAAGCGGCATCCCCCTCGTCGCCGGCGGAGGGGATGGTCAATGCGCTGCAGCCGGTGCTGGAATCATAGCTCCTGGGAACTTAATGATCAATATCGGAACGGCTGCAGGCATCCAGGTATTCCTCTCTGAACCAATCTTCGATCCTGCCCAAACCCTAAACTGCGCGTCCCATGTGGTTCCCGGCGCTTGGGAAATGGAAGGCCATACCCAAGCTTCTGGAACAGTGCTGCGCTGGTTCAGGGATGAATTCGGCGAGGCCGAAATGGTTCAAGCCCGCCAATGTCATCATGATGTGTATGACCTTTTGATCAACCAGGCCGATCAGGCGCCGCCTGGTTCCGAGGGGCTTGTGTTCTTGCCTACATTTAATGGTAGCACTGCACCTATCGTTGATCCCCATTCTAAGGGCGCCTTTGTTGGTTTACAGCTTTCTCATCAGCGCAGCCACATCATCCGCTCGATTTTGGAGGGTATCTCCTTAGAAATCCGCTGGATGTTAGATGCATTGATAGAAATTGGGGTTTCTGTCAATGAAATCCGTCTTTCAGGAGGAGGTTCAAAAAATACCATCTGGAACCAGATCCACGCTGATATCCTAAACCGCCCTATCCGAACTGTAACGAATCCCGATGCTGCGCTCGTCGGTGCCGCGATGTGTGCAGCGGTGGCCTTAGGATTAGCGCCAGATTTTCAGGTGGCGGCACAAAATTTTGTCAAACTCGAATCTCCGATATATCCCAGGCTGGAGAATCGGCAAGTTTACGATAAGGCTTACCGGCATTATGTCAGGTTGTTTAAATTATTGAGCGAAGGGTCGGCGTTTGCTGAGTAGTTCACATATCATGTTCTATATTGAGCATAAATGTTAATTGAACAATGGCTAGGGAGATAGCATTTCCCAACCAAAATATAATCAACCACCTATTACACATTTTATAAAGGAGAACAACATGAGCAACAAAGAAGAAAAAAATAAAGAAACTGTGCTGAATGCCATTGCCGCCTTCAACAACCAAGATATCGAACTTTATTGGAGCTTCCACACTGAGGATACAACGTCTCATGAAGTCTATTTCCCAAAACCGTTGACCAAGTCTGATATGTCTGAATTCGTACCCCAATTATGGCATTCCTATCCGGATTGGCATATCGAGACCAAGACTATCATCGCCGAAGGTGATATTGTTGCTGTAGAGAATGTGATGACGGCGACCTTTGAGCAAGATCAAGGAGATATTAAGGCGACCGGTAAATCTTTCTCCATCCCTGAAGGTGTCATTTTTGAAATGAAGGACGGCTTGATCCACCACGTGCGAGTTTATTTGGATCAAAAAACCCAGGAAGAGCAATTGGGGATTTCGTAAATTTATTTACTTCCGCTCAAAATTTCGGCGCAGAATACATATAACTAATAAAAGAGAGGATATAGGGATCATCGGCATGCCTAAATCCTCAAAATAAAACAAACCTATACAAAACGCATAAATATCAAAATCCAATGCCACAACAACTCATAATAATGAGGTAGCGGAGTTGGTTCGGTTTGGTATTTCCACTTCTAGCGAGGAAACGTTACTATGCCCCTTATTGAAGAACGTCCTTCATATCTACCCCCCGATCCTTCAAGAAAGGAGACCATCGAGTATAAATCTCCGTCAGATGGGTGTATGGTTAAAGCGGATATTTACTCACCGGTAAAAAAGACTGCAGACCCCCTTCCCCTTTTACTGGCACCTCACCCCATATCCTGGACAGCTGCGGAGGATTACCACGGAGGTTTGGACGGGTTGATGCGGAAATACCACCGAGGTTACTACGGACTGGCGGAAAAATTCCAAGTCATCATCGCCATGCCTCATGGGCATCACCACAGAGAAGATCTCTGCTCAGTAGCCGGTCCCGAACAAATCGATGATATGAACGCACTAATTGACGAGCTTGATGATTACGGATACCTGGTCAATTCACAGAAGGTCTATGCGTGTGGACTTAGCATGGGTGGGCATGAAACCCTTGTTCTGGCTGGTAAGCACCCCGATCGTATTGCCGCCGCAGTCGCCTTTAATCCGATTGTAGACCTAGCCGCCTGGCATGATGATTTAGCTAACTCGGATATCCCCGAAATCCGGGAATATGGAACAGCTGACCGAATCGCCAATGAAGTCGGCGGTAGACCTACAGATGCATCGGTGGCCTATATCCAACGGAATGCATTAACCTATGCTGAGGGTCTTTCAAAAGTGCCAACACTTATCTTCTGGAGCGATCAGGATATCATCGTCCGCCACCAGGCATCTCATCATTCTTACGCACTCTACCAGCGAATAAAAGAGATCAATATCAACAGCCCCATCGCGGAATACAACCACACCCAAATACACGGTCCCCTTCAGTTTAACCAAATAACTCGCTGGCAGCTACACGAATGGTGCGATTATGACCTTGCTCTGAAATGGCTCCTCAGTCATCAACGTTGATTCTCACTGCCTGAACGAAGGCAGAGAAGCACAATCAAACAGAGAAGTACGTGACACCAATAATAGATTTGAGGTTAAAAATGAATCGTTCTTCACGCTATGACATTCTCTTTGAAAAGGTTGAAATCGGTCCGAAGACTATGAAAAATCGGTTCTACCAAGCTCCCCATGCCACAGGTTTCAGCGGGGACCTCCAGCCACGCAGTCAGGCACGTTTCAGGGAGATCAAGGCAGAAGGCGGCTGGGCAGTGATCAATTCCTCAGGGCTCTCCGTCCACCCAGAATTTGATTGTTGGGGTGGAGCCGAGCCCCATTCCCGGCTTTGGGATGAAGATGATGTGCGCAATTGGAGCCTCATGTGCGAGGCAGTCCACAAACACGGAGCCCTAGCAGGCGCGGAGCTGATCGCGATTGGTGGAGGGTCTGGATTTGATGCTCGTCAGCCAGCTCGGGCCGTCTCTGGCACTATCCATGATACTTTTTGGGCTGGGGCCTGTTACGTCATGGACAAGTCCTCGATTCGTGACTTGCAACAGAGCTATGTAAAAGCAGCAGAACGAGCCCATAACGCGGGATTTGACATCATCAATTTTGGCGCCATGCAGGGTGCTACTATCCCGCTAATGTTTCTTATGAATTATTTCAATAAACGGAAAGATGAATATGGAGGATCGTTTGAAAACCGGGCACGGTTCGCCTTGGAAACGCTTGAGATGATCCGGGAGGCAGTCGGAGACACATGTGCACTCACCTGTCGGTTTGCCGTTGACACACTCCACGACACTGATCAGGGTATTCGCGTTGCGCAGGAAGGAGGAGCCTTTATCGAGCTTGCCGATCACTTGGTAGATTTCTGGGACTTACAGGTCGGTGGTGAAACAGTATCTTTCTGGCCAAAAGATACTGGACCCGCCCGGTTCTTTGAAGAGAACTTTCAAAGCCAATGGATCAAACAGGTCCGGCGGTACACATCCAAACCGATTGTGACTGTTGGATGGCTTACCAGTCCGGACACTATGGTCGATTTAGTTCGTAGCGGAGTAGTCGACATCATTGGGGCCGCTCGTTCTTCAATCGCGGACCCGTTTCTCCCAAAGAAAATCGAGGAAGGACGGTTCGAAGATATCCGCGAATGCATCGGATGTAACGTATGCGTTGCCAGATACGGTCAGGGTGGCCGTATCATATGTACACAGAACGCAACAACCGGTGAGACCTACCGGCGGGGTTGGCATCCGGAATACTTCTCGCCGGCGAAGAACTACAAAAACCAAGTCCTGATCGTTGGCGCTGGCCCTGCTGGCTTGGAATGCGCAGTGGTTCTCGCTGAACGAGGTTTTCAAAAGATCCATCTGGTTGAGGGAAAAGATGAAGTGGGTGGCCACTTAAATTGGGTCGCAAACTTACCGGGGATGTCATCATGGAGGCGCGTGATTGACTACCGGAAGTTGAAACTTTCCGGTATGAAAAATGTCGAAGTGATTAAAAACTCGTCCCTCACCACAGCTGACATAATGACTTATGGTGCCAAGATCATCATAACAGCAACTGGCTCCTACTGGGCTAAAGACGGTTGGAATCGAACTGACAGGGCGTCTATACCAGGCGCTGACACAGACTATCCCCATATTTCGACACCTGACCAGATTATGATCGGCAAAAAAAATATCCTTGGGGAGCAAGTCTTAATCTATGATTGTGAAGGGTACTTCATGGGAGCAACACTTGCCGAGAAACTCGCCCAGGAAGGTTACTCCATACGCCTTGTCACACCCTTCCCAGGCGCGGGTCCTACCATGGACTTTACTGGCGAAAATCTCTTTTATTATCCTCGGCTCAACCGCCTTGGGGTAGAGATCATCACCTCGCATTTTGTGCTTAAAATTGAGGAAAAAAGCGTAATTGGGTTCGGAGGTCTTACGCCTCAGACACCTGTGACATGGTCCACGGATAGCATCGTACTAGTCACCAGTCGAGTCCCGAATGATAAGCTATACCAAGAATTAATCAACAAACCTGATTCCCTCGAGGAGAGTGAGATATCCGCAGTCTACCGGATCGGTGATTGCTTTGCTCCTCGTATGTTTGTTGCGGATGCTATTTTTGACGGTCATCGGTTGGCGCGCGAGATTGATTCTGTCAATCCCAATAACCCGCTTCCCTATATACGTGAGCGAGCGCTAGTATAGCCCTGCCTATGGGAACTCTATAGTCGAAAAAGGAAGCGTATAGTCGGATTGAGCTCGTTCTAGGTGCTTACTTCTGCCGCACAATCATTTGACAGAATCCATTTAAGGCTAGCTCTTCAGCACCGCCAAGATCCGTCGTGTATTTACTATTGTAGCCTTCAACCATACCCTTGTCGACTTGGTCGAATATCTTGCAGAACTTCACAACATCATCATCGGACATCCCAATAGACTGCCAATAAACGGGCAATGGGCAATACGTTTCCCTAACAGTTAGTTGATCACCATCAACACTTGTTGTTGTCCCTAAGTAGAGCTTGGACATCTTATGCGCTATCAGCTTTGAGAGGCTTTCCAAATTGTTATCCTGTCCCTGCTCCGCGACAACCTCCGACCGTGCTTTACCTTTTTTATAGCCAATTTGATATATAGCCTCTGCAGCAACGTCTAGGGCTCCATCTCCAAATTTCTCCTGCGTCGCAAGGACAACAGCAGTTACGTATTCGGTTCGCCGCTTAATTTCCTTATCCATGATGGCTTTTACTTCATTCCAGGTAAAAGTCTGATCTGAACCGCGATGACTCTTTTCGGGAAACAATAATATTGAGTCAGATTTGATCATTGCCATGTGTTAAACTCCTTTTGCGCTGATTGCTCGTCTAACGCCACTTAATCCTACCAGCTTTCAATTCCATTAGAAAGTCGACCAGGGCCTCCACCTTGACACGCATCAATGCTTCACCCCTTTCTAACGATCCCATTTTAGGATCTCCATGATGCCCGTGTTCGACCATTTCACTCATTGATAGGGGAAATACAATCGGTCCTTTAGACCATTCCCCTGATGGACTTGGGAATACAGAGCCATACTTTGTCAGTTCAATTTCTGGCGGAGAATCGACGAAATTCATTTCGTCCACGTCCTCTGGACATAACACCATCATAACTGACGTTTCCGATGAACCGCCATGCCCATCGTATATGGGTGTTCCATCAGGCTTGGGTACGGTAGCTAACTCCCAAACACGTACATGACAGATCATAGCTGAAGTATCCAGATGGATATCCTCAATTACGAGATCCAAAATCCCGTAATTACCCCCATGCCCATCTAGAAGAATAATTTTATCAAACCCCTGCTGGATTAAACTCAGGGCGATATCCCGGGTCATTTTTTGCAAAACTTCAGGGCTGAGTGTAATTGTCCCCGGAAAATCCATAAAAGATCTGGAATTTCCATACCAGACTAAGGGTGTAATGACAACTTTGGCCTCCTGCGCAGCTCGTAGGCCTATCTCATAAGTTTCGATTGAGTCCGTACCAACCGGAAGATGCGGGCCATGGACCTCTACAGCACCAATGGGAATTATCACAATTCCACCAGACTCATCTCGAGCACGTGCTACCTCTGGAGAAGTCATTCTTTCAAACTTGACTGTGCGTGAAAATGGGCTTTTACTCATAATTCTTTCGTCTCACCTCTAACTAGTTTAATAATATGATGAATGCTAATAGACCTCAAGGGGAACGTAATAGAGCGTCGCGTCCGATGCAATATTCTCTAAATAATTCTTCATATAATGCGGCTTTATCAGGTCTAGGATGTATTGTTCGCGTCTCAGGTACCATCGCACTTAACGCTGACTGAATTGTAGGGAAAATACCGACCCCGTGGGCTGCAATAATCGCAGCTCCTAGACTCGAGTCACCCTCGCACTGCATCAGGGGTTTGTTGAGAACATCAGACACCAATTGTCTCCATAACTTGCTCTGCGCACCACCACCTGTTATGCTCAATCGTTTAATATTTTGTTCAATAAGCTCAAGCGCATCTGTCACCTCTCTGAGAGAAAATGCGACACCTTCCAGCACAGCATGGATAAGGTCCGCCTGTACAGATTGCATCCGCAATCCGACAAACGCACCAGTTACAGACGGGTCGTCATAAGGCGTCCCTCGACCCATTAGATAGGGATAGAACATGATTCCATTATTACCGGCTGGCGTAGTTGAACATGACTGGATAATTTTATCAAAGTCCCCAACTTTTGTTTTTTTATCCTGCAAAATCTCCACAAACCACTGTAGACTAGCTGCGCCTGTTTTAGTTTGTCCACCGATGATCCAGCGACCTTCTACATAGGGCCAGCAGAAAACAGCTTGCTTTAGTCGCATTTCTGGAGGAACAGGAAAATCGGTGACAAGAAACACAACGCCATTGGTACCCATAGTGATGACCCCCTCACCGCTGGTCACTAAGCCGTTTCCCAGAGTGGCTGACGCTCCGTCATTCAAGCCTAACACAATCGGAATGGGACCTTTGAGTCCTATCTCTTCTTCAAATTCCGATCTCATCTCACCAATTACTTCTCTAAACTCAAGAATGGGTGGGAGCTGGGTCAATGACCATCCGCAAGCATCACACATCCTTTCCCATGTTTTCGCATTTCCGGGTTCACTGGATGGATCCGTCGCATACTGTCCCGTTAAGTAGTTGGCTAGAAAAGCTTTGGCGCCAATTGCAAATAAGGTATCTTTTGCTTTATCCGGATGGGTTTCAGTGAACCACTTAAGCTTAGCAGCAAAGGAAGAAAAAGGCATCCCTAGCCCAATCCAATGCGGTCCGATAGCTTGCAGCAATTTTTCGCCCTGCTCATAAGAACGTTCGTCCTGCCAGATCGGTACTCGGTCAAGTATTGGATCACCAATCGCGTTGACCGGGACAAATCCAGGGGCATGGGCTGACAGCCCTAACGCGGCGATATCACCTACCTGGTCCCCGAGCTTGAGAGCAAGTTGCTGCAAAGAGCGCTTCACTGCCACCTGCCACTCCACAGGGGATTGTTCTGCCATTCCTGGGTGTGGATAATAAGTAGGATAACTTTCTGAAGCTTCCGCGACAAGCTCACCATTAATTCGAAAAGCAGCCACTTTTACGTTTGTAGTCCCTAAGTCAAGACCGAGGACGATTGATTTGTTCATGCTGGAACTCTATAGAAAAATGAATTATTTCTAATTTTATTACGCCAGAAGCCAGAATTAATGGACAGCATTGTCAGGTAAATCTCCAAAAGTTTCTCTAGATCCAGTGATCAGTCCCGACACTTCATCCACGCTAGTCTTCTCAATTGGAGAAACTCCCACACATGAACCCCGTCGAAGGACCATCACCCGATCACAAGTTGAAAAAATGTCTTGAATTCGGTGTGTGATAAAGATCATGGAAATGCCTTCATCACGAAACTTCTTCATCAGCGTGAGAAGCGGGGGAATGGTCTTCACCGACAGACTTGCTGTCGGCTCGTCCATGATAATAATCTTCGCCTCGAACGCTAAGGCACGAGCAATTGCAACAGCTTGCTGTTGACCTCCAGATAAATATGTCACAGTGGTTTTTACCGAATCAATACGGATTAAAGTCTCTTGTAACACTTCCTCCGCGATTTGCTCCATTTGTTTCCGATCCAAGACGGTAATACCGGCTAGTGATCTTTTGATCTCTCGCCCTAAAAATATATTGTCCACGATACTAAGGTTTGGTGCTAGTGAAAAGTCCTGGTATATCATCTCAATACCATATTCACGGGCAGTATGTGGGCTCTCTATCATAACCCGTTCACCTTCGATAAAAACTTCTCCTGTATCTGTTTTATGGACTGCGGTGAGCAATTTCATTAGTGTTGACTTTCCAGCCGCGTTATCTCCCACAACCCCCAGAATCTCTCCTGGATAGAGAACAAGATCCACATCGACAACCGCATCAACGGAGCCAAAGCTTTTTGACATTCTTCTCATCTCAAGTAGTGGTGATCTAGACAAACTCATAGCAACCCTCTCGTATTATATATGATGCCACAAGACCTCTGTGGCCGATCCACTTATAGACATAGTACAACCGATATCTAGGTGCCCAACCATAAGACAGGTTGACTCCTTGGTATCGACATTATGATTTTTAGTAGTTAGAACTAAAGCCCGTGTAAACCCCTAAGGGCGAAAGTAACACGTTACCCTTAGGGGGTCTCATTGCCGGTAAAACAAAGCTTACGGTGACCAGTCCCCGATTGGACAATCGATTTCAAAGGGTTCCCCATCGGGAGTGTGGACATAAACTACCAAGGCGCTAAACCCAGGTGGCTCTGTGCCATCAACTACATAATCATAGATACGTTGCATCTGGGCCTGACCGCCAGCATAGGAACTCCATTCAAATGCCGCGATAATCTCACCGTTCGCTAGCCATTCTTGGCTTTCAGGTGCATAGCCTCCACTGATAACCTTGACCTGATCAGATAGTCCCTGGGCTGCCAACGCCTGGATGACACCTTGGGTCATGACCTCAGAGATCACATATACTCCAGCCAAATCCGGGTGAGCGATCAGAATATCTTCTGTGGCCGCAAGCGCCTGAGCTGGATCCCAATTGGCGTAGGCCGTCTGGACTAGTTCAATATCCGGATATTCTGTGACATATTCTTCAACTCCATCAGTGTTCCAAGTGACTATGGCCATTCCAGGCACACCATTGACATGCAAAACCTTGCCCGCCCCCCCCATCTGCTCAGCCAGGTATTCCATCTCACGGTATCCGATACAATAAAGATCGTTCCCGGTGTGGTTCATAACCTTTTCGCTATTGGCAGCACTGTCAATAGTAAAAACTGGAATACCCATCTCTGTAGCTTTATCAATTGAAGGTCCAATAGCATCAGGGTTCGCAGCAGTGATCAGCAACGCATCAAGGTCCTGAGCCAGCAAATCTTCAATATCACTGGCTTGTTTAACTGGGTCATTACCATTCTCAATATGGACCAAAGTCACACCCAGTTCCTCGGCTCTATCCGAGATTCCTTTGTGAAGTTGGATCTGGAAATCATCCAACAGGTCTGCCCCGGAGAAACCAATCACAATTTGATCATCTTCTGCGGATCCGGCACAACCAGAAACAAGGATAGCAATCAATAGAAAGATTACTACCAAACTTTTTGTTAATATGCTCTTCATGCAACTCCTCCTTGGATAACTTGATAATCGCTTGAATGGAATAAATGGATTTGATACATTTTATATTTCTCACCTCCTATTTATGCAAGATTAATTTTTAGAAGCTGTGTAACATAGGCTTAGCTATTTTTTCTTTGGAGCGTATCTACCAGGACTGCCAGCAAAATGATCAAACCTTTGAATACAAATTGATAAAACCCTGACACACCAAGAAGATTCAAACCATTATTGATGAAGCCAAGCATAAACACTCCAATCAAGGTTCCCAATACTCCACCAGAACCCCCAGATACCGATGCGCCTCCAATTAATACTGCTGCAATGCTATCAAGCTCCATTCCCATCCCGGCGTTTGGTTGTGCAGATGCAACGCGACCAAGTAATATCATCGATCCCAAAGCAGCCAACAATGCAGCGCTGACAAAAACCCCGATAGTAATTCGATTGTTTTTAATTCCACATACTCGAGCAGCTTCACGGTTACCACCAACTGCAAAGAGATGCCTTCCAATGGGTTTATGACGGAGAACGAAACCTATAATGAGCGAAACCGTGGTTAACGTGATCAATGACCATGGAACTGAACCAATATTTCCGGCGCCTAAGAATTCATATGGCATAGGGAACAGAATAAATGGATGTCCTCCGGTATAGATTAGGGTTATCCCCCGGGCGATATACATGGTGCTTAGGGTAACAATGACGGATATTCCTATTCCACGGGTCACCAGGAAACCATTCATAAACCCCCAGACGAGAGCCAGCAATAAGGCCAGTCCAAAAGCAGGCCAAAAACCTAATTGCAGTGAGAATCCAGCCAGCACAGCTCCAAACAAACCCACAAATGTTCCGATGGAAAGATCAATATTTCCAGTTATCAAGACCAACAATTGCCCCAAAGATAAGATCCCTAGCACAGCTACCTGTCGCGCAACGTTAAAAATATTATTTGGAGTCAAGAAAACTGGAGAAGCGAATGACAAGAATGCCAACCACAACACGAACACACCCGGAAGTATCCACCTTGACAATCGACGTTTTAATAGCTCTTTCTGGTGGGCATCCAGCTTCTCCCAGGGCTTATACCAGACTTCTTGTTTAATCAAATTCATTATTTATCCTAATCCTTTTTGAAGGTTCAGCGTAGATAGAGATGACTCTTCCTCAATCAATTGGTTATTGATCTATTCAATTTTTCGTATTTCCTGATAACAGATATCCATGGCAGACGAATGGCAAACCCACGCCAATTCAAATATGGGCTGTATTAAATAGTGAATCATAAAAACCGTCCATTTTCATATATCTTCAGTCCGTCCAGATAAATCTCCCCTTCCTTGCGTAAGTCCTTTACGATATCCCAATGTAAAGCAGACTGGTTTATGCCCCCGCACTCCGCGTACGCCCGACCCAAAGCAATGTGGATTGTTCCACCTATCTTCTCATCATAGAGTATGTCAGATGAAAAGCGATCGATTCCAAAGTTTAAACCAACACCGAACTCCCCAATGCTATTTGAGCCACCATCCATATTTATTAACTTTTTAAGCAACTCTTCATTAGCATCCGCTGAGGCTTTCGCAACCTTTCCCGAAGTGAACTCAAGCTTTATACCAGGGACTTTTTCCCCAAAGTACACAGCTGGAAACTCAAAACAAATTTGTCCTGTCGCGCTGTCATCCACTGGTGCCGTAAATATCTCGCCATCCGGCATATTCAAGTGGCCATCTGCCACTTCGTAGGTCCTACCTTCTGTTGAAAATGCAAGATCCGTGTTGACGCCCACAATCCGCACATGTCTGGCAGCCTGAAAAACTTCCTGGATCTCTCGGTACCATTCCGCTTCCTGGGACCAATCGCGTAATGTAGCCTTAAAAAAGAACTCCATCATATCTTCATGGCTCATCTCTGCCTGCTGAGCAAACGACTCATTAGGGATCCTACTAAGAACCCAGCGGGTAAGTTCGTTCCTCATACCAGAGACAGCACCCATTGCTCTTTTGTGGGCTGTAAGTTTCTCTGGAGGGATCCCTCTAAACTCGAAGGGGTTACGGGCTCCCCTCAGTCCAATATATGCATCGGCCCATTCCATTCCATAGGCGTTAAGTTCTGGTACCCAATCAAGCTGCTTATCCGTGCCGTGCAACATTAGATCACGCTCAAGTAAAACTGACTGAAACTCAATTTGGGGAAGCCCTCCAGCTTTTACAACAGCTGTATACACAGCTCGCATAAGGGGGAAGGTAGCTTCCTCCATCATTGTGATCAGGACTTTCTCCCCTTCTTGGACAGCAGTCGAATAATTTACAAGAATATCTGCCAATTGGTTCCAGCGTGGATCAAACATACCCATCTTCCTTTTCAATACCTTCGAAAATTGGCCTCCATCACGATTTAATCATCAACTTTCAGACATTTTTTAAAATTGAATCAAAGATCCCCGCGTGACCATGCCGGCAGAAGAGCATTGATTTTCTCACTGGGATTCATTTGCTGAATAATCGAAAAGGCCACGGCAGGATGGAGCAGTCCTCTTTCCGTAATAATCGCGGTTATCAAATCAGGAGGTGTTTCGTCAAATAAGTGGCCTATGACCTGGGCTCGTTGTGGATAGGTTTCGTCTAGCACCTCATGGCGACGGATTGGTTCATTGCGGTACGGTAGACCAATCAAAGTCCCTGTATCAAACTTAAGCGTATCGGCCGCAATATAAAAGGGTATATTATTGGCTTTTGCGACTAACGCAGACGGATACGTACCCATCTTACAGAGCGCATGTCCACTGGAGGAAATCACGTCCGCCCCAACAAATACTACATCGCAATCAGGTATTAGGACGCCGATACAGGCATCTATGCTTACAAATACCGGTATGTTCGCCTTTTCCATCTCTGTTACCGTCCACAAGCCTTCATTACCGGGCCTTGATTCTGTAACTACAACTTCAAATTTTTTTCCTTGAGCCTTTGCGGTATGAAAAATACTCCATACTGTAGAGCTCATACTATACATAAAAACTCGATCGCCATCGGATATTCTTTCTGCTCCGTATTGCGCGATTTTATCTAGTGCATTATCCGCCCATAAAAAAAATTGGTTCCGTGTATCTTGGAGGTTGGCTTTCAAATCAGAAATTGATACCGACTCAGTACACCCAAGCTCAATACATCCAACAAATTGGTGCATCGCATTGATGGGAGGTGCCAAAGAAGGCATCACACGCAGGATCTCCAGAACGGCTTCATCCACTTCAGCCACTAAGGATTTGACATCTGCTGCTTTGCTGTCTTGGACCATAATAGCTAAAGCATCCATGACTTCCTTGGCCGTGTCTGCTGCTCCGCCAATTTCGTCTTTTCTAACTCTCTCTACTATTGCATGTACCTCTGGATGTAGTGATGACATATTTTTCTCCTTCATTTAAAACAGATGTTCAAGACAAAATCGGTCGGAAATGGTCTTACTAATTGGCATGTCCTGCATCCATTGTGAAACCTGCATAGGATGGATCAGACCCTTTTCTGTAACTAAACCAGAGATCATCTCTGGTGGGGTTCTATCGAATAGAGAACCGCAGACATCTACGTCTGGATCTATCCCATCGTGGAACGTGTCATCGACTTCAATTAGGCCCAACTCCACCTGGTTGCCGAACAATGACATTGTGTGAAGCTTAAGAGAATCAACAAGAACGTAAAGAGGCACCTTGTTGGCCTTCGCAATCAGAGCAGAAGGATAAGTTCCGACTTTGCATATCGCGCTGCCATCTGAGAGGATCGCCTCTGCACCCACAAGAGCTAAGTCCGCCTGAGGTATTAATTCACTCATGTTGCCATCAATTCCGATTATTACATCGATTCCTTCTTCTGCAAGCGATCTGGCCGTGAGCCGCCCATCGTTATTTGGTCGTGATTCAGTCACAAGTACTCGAAACCTGGTACCGTTTTCCCAGGCTTTCTTAAATGTCTGGAACACTGTCTCGCTGTAAGTAAAAGTGTAGATACAATTTCCTGAGAGTATTAAACCAGCTCCTAAGTCAGCGATTCTCGCTCTAGCATGAACAGTCCATTCCCGTAATTTTTTGGCTTGAGCTGCAATTGCTTTTTTTATTTTAGGTACGGAATCTCCCATTTCAAGGGCCTGTTCATAAAGACTATAAACTGTGTGAACAACATTAAGCGGTGGCGCATAAGTCGGCATGGCATTAAGAAGCGCTGCAATGTTTGGGTCTAAATCCAAAGCAAGATCCTTTGATTTTTCAGCTTGCGAATCGGCAATAACCTCTGCTAAAGCCTCCATTACTTCACGACCGCTGCGCGCTGCGTGTAGTTCTTTTGCTTCAAATTCCAAGATGATCCGTTGAATACTTGCGTGAATCTCCAATATTGATAATTCCTTTTTATTAGGAGACCACATCCCGGTTTTCTAGGACACGTTCCATAAATATTTTCACCCTCGCCGGGTCAACTTTGTTCCAGGTGTAACCATCAATTTTTAGGCTGGAACCAACAATGACACCATCTGCTACTGTTAGAAATTCACCGATGTTGTCTTCCCGCGCGCCAGTGTTTAGGAAAACAGGAACATCTGGTATAGCTTCCTTAACCTCTTTGATAAATTTAATTGGAGGCTTTTCACCTGCCATTGGGCCAGAGACAAGAATCGCATCCGGTAGCGAAGATACAACCGTACTTTTAGCACGCTCCGCTATCGACCTGGTGCCTAATGCAGAGGCAAATTCAGGAACAATATTGAAAAACATCTTCAGATTAGTCGCGCCTATTCTACTTCTAAACTTCATAATATCCCCAGCAGATGGAGACCATATCCCCATGTCAGACTCATACACTCCCGTAAACACTTCCCTAATAAATGAGGCTCCAGTCGAATGCGCAATAGCAACCGTAGCAAACGGATCCCAGAGGAAGTCTACGCCAAATGGTATTCCATTTGGCGCGCATTCAGTGACAACTCGGGTCATAGCTGAAATTTGCTCAATTCCAGCCTTAAACACATATGGGCGATCATCTTCGTTGCAAAACATGATAGCGTCGACCCCTCCCGCAACAAGATTTTCAACATCGGGTAAGACTTTTTCGATCAGCTTATTTACTCCTCCCTCTGTATCGTATCTCATGGTACCTGGCAGGGCAGGAACATGCGCCATTGCAATTACAGGTTTTGTTTGATGAAATAGAGAATTAATCCAATCAGTCATATTCACATCCTTTCAGGCGCATGCATAATCCCGTATTTAGGCTATCAACACTTCAATATCCAAATCCTCGAACGATTTGATGTATTCAACAGGCGCATCTTGGTCTGTGATAATGGTATCCACGACAGATATATGAGCCACAGACGAAAAAGTTGCCCGACCGATTTTGCTCGAATCTGCAACAACGATACATTTTTTAGCGTTATTGATAAGGTGCTTTTTTACTAAGGCGTCTTCAAGATTGTATTCCGTCAAACCATCATCAAGGGTAATCCCACCTACTCCAATGAAGGCTTTGTCCACATTAAAATCTTTATAGGTCTGCTCTGCAATATGCCCAATCAATGAGAGTTCTCCTGGGCGTACTATACCGCCCGTGAGAATTAACCGGACGTCATTTTCCAAGGATACGTTGGCAACAATTTCATTCGCAATAGTAAGGCTGGCTGTGATTATTGTGAGATTATGTTTTCCATTTAACGCTTTTGCAATTTCTAGCGTAGTTGTGCCCACGTCCAAGGCGATACTGTCCCCATCAATGATCAAGTCAGCTGCCTTCTGTCCAATTGCTATTTTATTTTCAGCACTTCGTATCGAACGAATGGTATATGGCGGCTCATAACTTCGCCCCAAGTTAGCTACGATCCCCCCATGAACCCGTCTCAATAACCCCTTCTGGTCCATTTCACGCAGGTCACGCCGAATTGTCATATCTGTTACATCAAAGAGGTCACATAATTCGGCAACTGTCTTACTTCCTGCCAGTTGCACAACCTCAATTATTTTTCTTTGCCGTTCAGATTTCATCAGCTTGTTCATAATGCCCTAATGTTCGTTATTGTTTTTATTATATATATATATTGTTCGTATGTCAATATTTGTTCAAAGGTTGTCTTATCAAAATAAGTATCTCTCGTGTTAGTACGGGCGCAATCGAGACTTATGAGAAAGGTCTGCGAACTGGGAAGCCGATGCTCCTCTTGAACACATGCGGGGTTATATCGAAGCAATCCATAAATGCAGGTATCACAAAGATAAGTGGGATTTGTTTCTTAAATAATGGAATTTGATTAATTCTAGGACTATGTTTTTTAGCTTATATAAAACAAATCAAGATTTAATTCTCGCCACCCAACATTATGAATTCAGATCAGATATCCTATTGATCTTTAATCAGACGCCGGCTGAAAATCCCCCTGCATTCCCGTATTTAGAGGATAATTCTAAGCAATTTTTAGATATATTGGCATATGTTCCCTTATATCTGATCTATTCTTGCTTTGGTTGCACCGAAATTGCACCATATTACATTTTAAAATGACCGAAAATCGTTGGACGTTAAGCATTTCTTGACTTTTTCCCTCTAAAAAGATACAATTTCAACACCGCGCACCCGTAGCTCAATGGATAGAGCGTCTGACTTCGAATTGGACCGGAAGTTGTCCAGGGTGTCCACAGGGGTAATTTTTGTATATTTTGCCTAAATTTCAGGGGAAAATTTGTCCATGATGTCCATAGTTTCCATAAATTCCGTCCCAATTGCACACAAAAATCAATCAAATCACTGGACCGGCGACTCGATAATCAATATATTGTTGTTGAGGTTTGTGCTACGGGAAGATCTCCCAGGTGTTGATTTATTTTTTTATGGACTCATAACCTGGCGGATAACAGCTTTATTTCAGCTCGGCTATATTATCACATACTTATCAATGAGATTTGATATGTTATTAAGAAGTAAATAATCACTAATCAATCCGAAAGTTGTTAGCGTTGATCCTGATAATACGCTCTTTTGTTGCCTGCTCAAGGTGGCGGATAACGGCGCCATTCAACACTGATCAAAATAGGCTTTTATAAAGTTGAAGGTTTGGACGCAAAAAACAACCCGGCCTAATACCAATTTCACCCCGCCGTTATTAACCGGAAAACTTTGGGGTGTAATCGCACAGAAGGCGGCACGAAACCCATGCCATTCTGTGCAGCATATTGGTGACTTGCCGCCAACAGAAACGGCCTATTCACGATTACCTCATAGCTTTGCATCGCTCTCACGGAATCCCGCCCCCCCCCTACTTTCTCCATTTGGAACGCTAAAGAAATACCCGGAGAGATTACCCTTCAAATTAGCAGATACCTATCAACATTCTCAGAGAATACAAACCACTTGCCATGATGGGCGGGTGCTGAAATTCGCTCTTTGGGTCTGCTCCCTGGTAACCAGGAATGAGTTATGGTAATTCGAAAAGTAAGCCCAAAGCTTGTCCTAAATCGGGATACACTTGAGCTCCTAGACCGAATAGGCTTTCCTGTTTTTCCTTGGCAGTCGCTATCCCTACCAGGGTCAGGTTGATCTGGATGTCATTTTCACACAAGAGTTCTTTTGCTTTAAGGGCGCTTTTCATACCAGTCTTGGTGTCTTCAAAAACATAAATTTTGGCTCTGTGGAACTCTTGCCACACTTTATCGATCAGATTCTTGTGGACCAAATTTGCTGCTGAGTTCAAGGCCTTCTTTTTTGAAATCTTCTTTGCCTGCAGCAAAGATGTCAAAATATGGACAGGGCTTGGTTTGAGAAAATCATGGACGGCTTGTTCCCTTTTTGCGCTCAGCCAAATCATATCTCCTAATCCAACGATGGGGAGATGATTCAAGCCTGCAATCTTTGCTCCAATCTCTGCTTCAGGCGTGCCAAACATGTCATCCGGTGGTCGGGAGGGACGGTTGGTGAAAATAGCGGCCCGTTTCTTATTTCCTAACCAACGTTTTAGGGCTTTGACCTGCTTGGGACTGAGTAGGGGACGGTCATGGCTTTTGAGATATCCCTTGCAATTGAACCATGGTGAAAGCCCGTAGGTTTGCTGGAAAGTATGGCTTCCCAGTACCAGCTCCTGGAAAACCCGGTGAGTTAGGGAGTCTTTCACTTCATAGGCCCCACCCATGAGGTCTGCAATCCACTCACGTTGGGTTTTGGATAAATTCTTTTTCAATAGTATAGTTGCTCTTTGGCGTGGCGTACCTGCTTCGGTGGGGATGGTTTCTAGTCTGTAAAGAAAGTCGCGCCAATCCTTAAGTTGTAGTGGCTTTGAGGTGGGATGGGCAGGATTGAGCTTTCGCGGCACAGATTTTGTGGGATTGTTTTGCCATACTTCCCTCATCATTAATCCCAGACATATGGCAGAGGAGTCCCATTCACTGGTAATTCCAGCTGCTTCGAAAGCGTAAATCTCCTCCTTGCTAAGGTGGATGTTTTCAAAACCCAATGTTTTTCCAGTCAATAGAACTGTTTCCTGGAGGGCGCGATAGTATCCCCGGGGTTCCAACAGCACACCGTCCATATCAAAAAGCAGAATTGTATCCATTATGTTGTCTTTTGAAGGTGACGGCGGCGGAGTTCTTCTTCTACATCCTTGAGGGTGAGATCGTTCGCAGAGAGCAGCACCAGGGTGTGGTAAAAAAGGTCAGCCACTTCTTCCACCAGACGCTGATTTCCCTGTCCCTTGCCGGCCAGGATGACCTCTACGGCTTCTTCCCCCACTTTCTTCAGGATGGCATCCTGCCCGGCCTGCAATAATTGCGAGGTATAAGAGCCCTGAGGGTGGCGCTGTTTACGGTTCTGGATGATTTCAAATAAGTCATTTAGCATGGTTATCCTCGCTTGGGTTGTTGGTCTGGGTTCATATCATCCAGCGTGCGGTAAAAACAGGAGGTTGAACCGGTATGGCATGCAGGTCCATTGGGTTGAACCAAAAGCAACAATGTATCAGCATCGCAGTCCACTTTGATTTCTTTCACGTACATCACATTTCCAGAAGTGGACCCTTTATGCCACAGTTCTTCCCGACTCCGGCTCCAGAAATGGGCCTGGCCGGTCTCCTCAGTTAAGCGGATGGCTTTTCTATTCATCCAAGCTACCATTAATACTTGTTTCGTTACAGCGTCCTGGAGGACGGCTGGGATCAAACCTTGTTGATTGTAATTCAGGGGGATCTCAGGCATGATTCTCTCCTTAGTGTCGGAAGTGCCTTACACCGGTGAAGAGCATGCAAAGCCCCAGCCGGTTTGCTTCGGTAATCACCTCTTGGTCTCGGATGGACCCACCCGGTTGAACAACCGCAATCACGCCTAGATCGGCGGCCAAACGAATCCCATCAGGGAAGGGGAAAAAGGCGTCGCTGGTTAGCACAGATCCTTGAGCTCTTTCTCCTGCCCGCAAGCCTGCTATCCGCAAGCTGTCTACCCGGTTGGGCTGCCCTCCTCCGATACCCACCGTGAAGTGTGCGTTGGCTTCTGTCCTGGCCAGCAGTACGGCATTGGATTTGACGTCCATGACCGCTTTCCAGGCGAAACGCAGGGTGTCCAGCTCTTGGGGGGTGGGTTGGCGATCGGTCACGACCTCCCAGTTGGGAACCTCCTCTGGATCACCCTGATCCACGTCTTGTTCCAGATAACCTCCCAAGATGGAGCGTAATTCTTTATTGGGAGACATTTGTTCAGGGGGAACCCGTACCAGGCGCAAGTTTTGGTTTTCAGCCAAGTTTTGGAGCGCCGCTCCTGTGAAATCCGGTGCTATCAGGCATTCCAAAAATAGATCGCCCAATTTACCCACAAATGACTCGGTGATCGGGCGGTTGCTGGCGATCACGCTCCCGAAGGCTGAGACCGGATCGGAATCTAGAGCCAAGGGAAGGGCATCCTCGATTTGATCCGCTTCTGCTACCCCACAAGGGCTGGTGTGTTTGACGACAACAACTGCTGGACGTTCAAAGCGCTGGACAGACCGCCAGGCTCCCTCTAGGTCCAGTAAATTGTTGTAGGAAAGGGGTTTTCCCTGCAGCAGCCGGCCGTGAAACGGCGACCCGCCGGGTTCGCTGGCATAAAAGATGGCTTGCTGGTGCGGGTTTTCCCCGTAGCGCAGCTGTTGGACGGGATAAAGCAGGTACTTGATTGGTTGAGGAAATCCGGATCGGCTGCCGAAATAGCGAGCAATAGCGTCATCATAGGCAGCTGTGGTAACAAAGACTTTGTAGGCCATCTTTTCCCGGAAGGGTTCTTGTTCTAGTTGAGACAAGTCCCTAGGGTAATCATCAGGATCACAAAGGGTAACCACTCGCTGGTAGTTCTTGGCAGCACCCCGGAGCAAAGCCACGCCGCCGACGTCGATGTGTTCAATAGCCTGGGAGTGGTTGGTTTGCGGCTGGTTGATCACGTCCTGGAAGGGATAAAGGTTGACCACCACTAGATCGATCTGCTCCCAGCCCCGCTTATGGAGTTGATCGCGGGCCGCTTCTGTATCCGGGGCCAGGATGCCGGCATGAATGGCAGGGTGGAGGGTTTTCACCCGCCCGCCAAACAGCTCGGGCTCCCCGGTTAGATCCCGGACCGGGATCACTTCGATTTCGGCTTCATTCAGAGCGAGGGCTGTACCGCCGCTGGCGATCAACTGCCAACCGTTTTCCTTTAATCTGTGTGCCAAAGGAACCAACCCGCGTTTGTCCCAGACAGATAACAAAGCTCTTTTCATACTCCTTTCTCCTCTAGTTGGTTTTGATCAATATCAATACCCACCGGTCGAATTGGGATACCCTGAGAATGCAGGTGGCGTTTGACTTCACCGATGGTTAGCACCTTGTCATGGAACAGCGAGGCTGCCAGGGCGGCGTCGGCCTGACCGATGGTGAGAGCTTCAGCGAAGTGTTCCACTTTACCTGCACCACCACTGGCAATCACCGGGACGGCCACGGCCGCGGCCACGGCGCGGGTCAGTTCCAGGTCATATCCATCCAGGGAACCATCACAGTCCATGCTGGTGAGCAAAATTTCTCCGGCGCCGTACTCGACTCCGCGCCGGGCCCAGGCCACCGCGTCCAAGCCGGTGGCCCGCCGCCCCCCGTGAACGTACACTTCCCACCCTCCGTCCCCTTTGCGTTTGGCGTCGATGGCCAGCACAATACACTGGCTCCCAAAACGCCGGGCGCCCTCTCGGAGCACATCTGGATTCTTGACCGCGGCGGAATTGATACTGATCTTGTCGGCACCGGCCAGCAGGATGACCCGCATATCCTCAGCGCTACGGATTCCCCCACCTACTGTCAAGGGCAGGAAGACCTGGTCGGCTACTTCCCGCACCATACCGGCCACGATGTCCCGCTTTTCGTGAGTCGCTGTGATGTCCAGAAATACTAGTTCATCGCTGCCCATTCGATCATATATCCGGGCCTGCTCCACCGGGTCTCCCGCATCCCGGATATTCACAAAATTGACCCCTTTTACCACTCGTCCCAGGTCAATGTCCAGGCAGGGGATGATGCGTTTAGCTAACATCTATGTTCCTCCTCGGGCGATCTCCAGGGCCTGGATCAGATCCACCTCCCCTTCATATAAAGCCCGGCCAATGATTGCACCGCTTAACCCAGCCTTCCGGGCTTTCTGAATGTCATTCAGGGACGCTACTCCACCGGCCGCGATTATCTCCAAACCGGTCTCCTCTTGAAACTGCTTGGTGGTGGAAATGTTCAGTCCCCTGGCAAGGCCGTCGCGGTGGATGTCAGTATATATCGCCAAAACCAGCCCCATTCTTTTCAGAAGTTTACCGAAGGTAATAGGGTCCAGGTCAGTTTCCTCTGTCCAGCCCCGGACTTGGACTACACCATCCCGGACATCCACTCCCACAGAGACCCTTTGGGCGCCGAAACGCGTCACAGCTTCCTGGATCAGGTCTGGATTTTGGGCTGCGGTTGTACCCAGGATGACCCGTTTTACACCCAGGGAGAGCAAGCTTTCTATGTCTTCTAGTGAGCGGATCCCGCCCCCAAACTGGATCGCAGCATCTGCTTGCCGGGCTTGATCCAGGATCTGACGTAAGCCTTCCCGGTTGGACGATTTCTCCTCACCAAAAGCCCCATCCAGGTTGATCACATGCAGCCAACGGGCACCTGTCTTCAACCAGCGACGAGCAACCTCCCCGGGGTAGCGGTTATACGTGGTCTGGCGTTCGGGATCCCCTTGTTTCAGGCGCACAATCTGTCCACCTCGCAAGTCTAAAGCCGGGTAAACGATGAAGTTCGACATTTTTTCTCCTCAAAGGTGTGATCTCAACATCGCTGGACAAAATTCCGGAGTATTGCCAATCCGATATGCTGGCTTTTTTCCGGATGAAATTGGACCCCATACAGCTTTTCGCGCTGGACAATGGAAGCGAAATGCAGTCCGTACTCTGTGGTGGCTAGCACATCCTCCTCCCGATCCGGGGCGCAGTAAAAGGCATGGTTGAAATAGGCGTAGCTGCCAGCCGTGATCCCAGTAAGTAACGGGTTCTCCCGCAAGGGTTGGATCTGGTTCCAACCGGTTTGGGGTATGGTTAGGGCTTGACCTGAAAAGCGGATAACGCGTCCGGGCAGTAAGCCCAAGCCTGGGTGTTCCCCATGTTCTTCGCTGACCTCGAATAACATTTGCATCCCAACACAAATACCCAGCAGAGGTTTGTTCTCCCGAACCGCGTCCAGCAGTGGTTTCTCCAAGCCCCGCTGCTGCAGCCCGTCCATGGCATCCGCAAAAGCGCCTACCCCAGGCAGAACTAGCTTCTCAGCCTCCTGTATCCGCCGGGGATTGTCGGTGAGGTCAACGTCTGCTCCCACAGCAATAAGGGCTTTTTGGACCGAGCGCAGGTTGCCCACCCCGTGATCAATCAGTGCGATCTTCATCTCAATCTCCTACAGAGTGCCTTTGGTGCTGGGGATTTGTCCCGCGCGCCGACTGTCCAAGAGGCAGGCCTGATCTAGGGCCCGCCCCAATCCTTTAAAGAGGGCTTCCGCTTTGTGGTGGTCGTCCATCCCATACAACAGGCGGGCATGCAGATTGCAGCGGGCGGTGACCGCGAAGGATTCCATGAAGTGGGTAAAGAGAGTGGTGGAGATCCCGCCCACCTGGGGGACGTTCCATTGAACCTGGATTACACTGTAAGGGCGGCCGGAGAGGTCTACAACGACCTGGGCCAGGGTCTCGTCCATGGGCACGAACGCCGAACCCATCCGGGTAATACCCTTTCTGTCACCCAGAGCCTGATCGAATGCCTGGCCTAACGCCAGGGCACAATCCTCCACAATGTGGTGTTCGTCTACTTCCAGGTCCCCCCGTGCTGTTAACTGGAGATCAAATAGACCGTGCATAGCCAGGTGGGTGAGCATGTGATCCAGGAATCCCAAACCAGTGTCGATCTCAACCTCACCAGTCCCGTCCAGAGAGAGTTCGAGTCGGATATCTGTTTCCTTGGTAGTGCGTTTAAGTTTTGCTTTTCGCATTGGTACCTCGCTTGTTTATCTGATGTTCAATTACAGCTTCCATAGGGCTTTGAGAAGGGCATTGGTGTTCTCGGGTTTGCCCACACTGATCCGGATGTGATCGTCCAGGCCGGTCTGGTTGAAATAACGGATCAGAATCCCTTCTTGGGCTAAGTTTTCTTTGACCTGACCGGCCTCTCGCCCCCCCACACGGCAGAGGATGAAGTTGGACTGAGAGGAATAGGGGGAGAGCCAGGGAATTTCCTGGAGCTTACCATATAGTCTCTTGCGTTCGGCGATGATGGCTGCGGTTTGCTCCTCTAGCTGATCCAGGTTCCTCAGTGTTGCCCGGGCCGCGGCTGCCCCGGCAACGTTGACATTATAGGGCTGTTTGATCTTCCAGATTGCCGGGGTGATCCAATCCGGGAAAATCCCATAGCCCACCCGTAATCCGGCCAGTCCACCCCATTTACTGAAGGTACGCAGCACAATTAGGTTCCCAACGGTTCTGGTTAAGTCCAGGGTGCTGGACCCTGGTGGTGCGAAATTTATGTAGGCTTCATCAACTACAATCAGCAGTGGCAGATCCAGCAGGCGCTCTAATTCTGCCCTAGGCAGCAGACCCCCATCCGGGTTATTGGGAGAAGCTAAGAAGAGTAATTTAGGCCGGTGGGCGCTCACGGCTTCTTCTAGGGCCGGGATGTCGAGCGAGAAATCATCCTTCCGAGGAACTGTGAGAGTCCGAGCAGCGTTGACGTCGGCGTTGAAGGCATACATGGTGAAAGTGGGAGGGCAGTTGAGGATCAGGTCACCCGGATCAAAGGTGACGCGCAGGATGAGGTCGATCAGCTCGTCAGCCCCGGCTCCGGCCAGGATCTTCTCAACCGGGATCCCATGCAGCCGGGCCAGGTCCTGCCGCAGGTAGCGGCTCTCCGGATCAGGGTAGATGTGGATATTGGGCAGATCCTCCAGGGCATCCTGCACCTGGGGCAGTGGTCCGTAGGGGTTCTCATTAGCATCCATTTTAATCAACTTTTCTTCCGGGATACCTAACTGCTCAGATAAGACATCGAAGGGCTGGATGGGCTGGTATGCAGGCATGTCCAGAATGTGATCCCGGAGGATATCCTGGGGTTGGAAAGTCTTCATGATTTACTCCGGAAGTCTGCACTGGACGCGTGGGCGGTGAGGGATTCAATGCGAGCGATCTGGGCAGCGATGGGGCTTAACTTAGCTCCGGTTTCCGGGTCAAGAGCTATCAGGCTGCTGATCTTGACGAAGTCCATTACATTCAAGGGAGAGGCAAAGCGGGCTGTGCCCCCGGTGGGCATGATGTGGCTTGGACCGGCAACATAATCGCCCAGGACTTCGAATGAGTGGTCGCCCAGAAAGAAACCACCGGCATTTTTGATACTTTCTGCTAATCCGAAGGGATCTTCCACTACCAGGCAGAGGTGCTCAGGGGCGTAGGCATCGGCTAGGTTTGCCGCCGTAGACAGGTCAGGCGTGATCACCGCGCCGCCCTTGTTTTCCAGGGAGTGGAGGATGATCTCAGCCCGGGAAAGGTTTTTTACCTGCCGGTTCATTTCCCGCTGTACAGCTTGAGCCAGATCCAGGGAAGGAGTGAGCAGGATAGCGCTGGCCAGCAGGTCGTGTTCGGCTTGAGCCAGCAGGTCGCTGGCTACCCAGGCTGGATTGGCGCTCTGGTCGGCAATCACCATGGTTTCGGTTGGGCCTGCCAGTCCGTCCAAACCCACGATACCGTAGACTTGCTGCTTGGCGAAAGTAACGAATAGGTTCCCGGCACCCACAATGGTATCTACCTGGGGCACGCTCTCAGTGCCGAAGGCCATAGCGGCGATGGCTTGGGCTCCACCGATCTGGTAAACTTCGTCGATCCCGCATAAATAAGCCGCTGCCAGGATGGTGAGATTGGGATTGGGTGGAGTGGTGACGATGATCCGTTCCACACCGGCCACTTGGGCGGGTATAACGGACATCAGCAGCGAGGAAGGTAGAGGTGCGGTTCCGCCCGGTACGTAGACACCAGCGCGCTGCACCGGGGTTACCCGCTGGCCGACAATACCGCCCAACTCGGTTGTGGTCCAATTTGGCAGCGGTTGGCGGCGGTGAAAATCCCGGATACGTTCGGAGGCCGTTTCTAGAGCATCTATGAGAGGGGGAGATAGAGATTGGTAAGCTGCCTTAAGGTCCTCAGGTGTAATCAGGAAGTCCTCCAGGTCAGCTTTGTCCAGGGTGAGGGACCATTTTCTGAGGGCTACATCACCCTCTTCCCGGACCGAGGTCAAGATCTGGGTCACGGCCTGGTAAGGGGTGGTGCCTTCTCCAAAAACCTCTTCTACCTTCAGCTTGATTGAATCTGGCACCTGCTGGGTGATAAGCGGTTCCCGCCGCAGGATGGTTTTCTGGGCGGTGTCTATGTCATAGATTTTGAACATGTTGTTCTTCTCCAGGTACTAATTGATTGTCATTCTAGGTCAAGAGCTTGGAGCATGGCTTTATAGGCCTCTGGTTCCTCTTCGAAAATGTACTTCACCGACGTCACTACCACACCACTGCCGCCAATAGTGCGCAGTTCACTGATCGCCTGAGCTAATTGATCCTTGCGGACCACGATATGAACCGCATACCAGATCCCGTTTTTTTCTGTGATCACCGGGGAGATTGTTGGACCTTGCAAGCCGCTGATCACCCGTTGGGTGCGCATCAGATCAGCGATAGCCTGGGGTGATTCCCCCCGGATGTTGGCAAATACAGCCACGTTATCCTTGGCCCTCAGGTGGGCAACGATGAACTCCAGCAACTGTCTGGCAATCTCCAGCGCTTCCGGCCTGGTTTCCAAAGCCGGGCGATGGGCGATCAGGCAGGCTTGGGAGGAAAGGATTTCTCCGTCTTTCAGTGGTTTAAGATGATTGGCCCGCAAGGTTGTGCCAGTAGAGATCAGGTCAACAATCAGATCGGTGTGACCGATCAGGGGCGCGATCTCCAATGTGCCTTCGGCTGGAATCAGTTCCATATCTTCTAGCCCGTGTTTCTGGAAAAAATTCCGTGTCAGACGAGGGAATTTGGTAGCCACCCGCAAAGGGGCTTTTTCCCGTTTCTGTCGGGTTTCCAGGTCTGCCATGCATTCGATGTCCTCCCAGGCTTCAGGGACGATCACGTTCAGAGTGCAGCGGCCGTAGCCCAATTCCCGGTGCAGGAGCAGGATTTGATCCCCCACTCCTCCCTGCTCGGAAACTATGTCCCAGCCAGTAATACCAAAATCGACGGTACCGTCGTGCACGCTGGCCACAATGTCGCCGGTCCGTTGGAAGAGCACGGTTACCCCGGGCAGACTAGGGATAGATGCCTGGAATTGGCGTGGGTTAGGTTTGTAGATCTGTAGATCGGCTTTGGCCAACAGTTCCCGGGTGTCATCGGCAAGCCGTCCCTTACTGGGCAGTGCCAAGCGAATGTCATTGCGTTTGGTCATCGGTCCTCCTTGGATGATTCCATCGTTTAATACAAAAAAGCGCCCTCCTCGCGGAGGACGCTCTTGGATGCTTTGTTTTTAGCTAAGAGATTACTTAAACACGTCCTGACCGGTCGGATTCGCCGATTGTTTACCATGATGATGGTGGAGGGACGTGTGTTTCTTAATCATAATTAGGCTGATTGTAGCATGAGTAAAGAAGGTTGTAAAGTGCAATTATTGAGATTGTCAGGGCTCAAATTATTCCTCGATCTGCTGGGAAAGGTGACTGCCTGAACGGCTGTATCCGGAAGGGAATCCACCCTTCCCGGATAGGATCAGGAGATTTTGTAAACAGCCCCTTATACATCTTCCGAAATGAGGTTGATATCATATGGTGTGCGTTGATAAACGAAATAATTCAACCAATTTGAGAACAGCAAGTGGGCATGACCACGCCACAGTACCCTTGGGGACCGGCTGGGATCATCCTGAGGGAAATAGTTCTTGGGTGGTTTGATCGGCAAACCTTTTTTGATATCACGCTCATATTCTTTCTTTAAAGTTAGAGAGTCATATTCTGAGTGCCCGGTGATGTAGAACTGCCTGCGGTCCTGGGATATGTACTAATCCTAACATTACTTCTGGATCAGTTTTTGGGGGGCAGGCCATATAGTAGTGGCCTTTTAAGCCATAGATTTAGTTAACACTCTCCAATATTCCATCAATAATCAGATAACTTCACCTTTATCCATATATAATACTTGTAGGCTGTTTTTGATATATTAAGAATAGGTATCAATCGTTTATGTTGTTATTTTTCGATTGTATTGTAAGATTTAAATAGATATTCAGATTTCAGATTATCCTACTCGGGTATCCAGGCTGATCGGTAAATTATGATTGCCATATAATGGCCAGGCAAAATGCATAAGCTAATAAGAAATTATATAACGTAGATTCAAGGTTGGGATTTGAGAAGAAATATAAACCGAAAAACTACTGAGGATTAATTTACGGGAGGTTCCCACCATATTGACGAGGATGATACTCATTAACTAATCGAGCGATTGATAGCCTCATTTACCAGATCAAGATCGGGGGGAAGCTCAATGGGAGAATTGGCGTGCCGGTTAATAACATCCCTTAAATTATTCTGATGATAATCAATTTTAAATTCAGTAAATTTAAGACCATGCGCAGTGGAGATCACGACTACCTGATCATCAGAGTTGATGTCCCCTCGCTTTACCATTTTTAACAACACACCCAACGCCACTCCGGTCTGTGGACAAGTATAAAGTCCAGTGGTGTCAGCAAGCGCAGACGCGTTTGCCAGCTCATCTTCTGTGACTTGATCCACAATTCCTTCAAAATACCTTAATACTTTAACTGCACGTTCATAACTCACAGGATCACCAATCTGGATCGCAGAAGCAGATGTCTGTTCGGCGTCCACCGGACGATACTCCTTAAAATCCGTCTTGTAGCTCAGGTACAGGGGATTTGCATTTGCTGCTTGTGCACAAGCAATCCTCGGAAACCGGTCAATCATTCCTAATTCCTTCATCATGATTAATCCGTGTCCTAGGGCGCTCACATTCCCAAGATTACCGGCAGGAATAATGATCCAATCGGGCATTTCCCAGTTAAATTGCTGGGCAATCTCAATCCCGATTGTTTTTTGTCCCTCAATGCGCAGCGAATTTATCGAATTTGCCATGTAAATTGTGGGATCTTTGGTCAATTCTTTCACAATTGCCATACATCCATCAAAATCCGTATCAAGGGCCAACACCAGGGCTCCATTGGCGATCGGCTGGACAAGCTGTGCAGTTGATACTTTCCCGATGGGTAAAAGAATTACGGCAGGGATTCCTGCAGCGGCCGCATATGCAGACAAGGCAGCGGAAGTATCTCCTGTTGAAGCGCATGCTACTGCCCGAATGGGTTTATTGTCGGAAATCATCTGGTTAACAACAGAAATGAGTACAGTCATCCCCAAATCTTTGAACGATCCTGTGTGGCTGATACCGGATTGTTTTACCCATAAATTGGATAGACCAATTTTTTGTCCAAGATGCCGGGCCTGAAAACAATTCGTATGACCCTCATAAAAGGAAACTATATTTTCAGCCTTTACCTGGGGACAAACCCACTCTTTTTTTCCCCAAACACCGCTGCCAAAGGGCCATTGATTGGTACGTGTTCGCTTATCAAATAACCCCTTCCACTCCTCAGCGCTGCGCCTCTTCAACAATTTCAAATCGTGCACAACGTCAAGCAACCCCCCACATTCCGGGCAGTGATAAAGGACATCATATATCGAATAGCGGTTGCCACAACCCCGGCCACATTCAAACCAACTATCGTATGTCATGATTTCCTCTCCTCTTCTTACTCACCCACAACATAAGTCTCCATACAGTGGATAGGCTGATGTCCCTGAACTGCTAATTCCCTCCTGGGAAAACACGCTTCATCAGGCTTATCGGAAAGACCAAAGAGCAATGCTCCCTCACCTTTCCAGCGTTGGGCTGCATCACGTATTTCCTGGGTGATGACAATTTCACTTGATAATAACTCCGAAACAGTTTTCCAATCACCCTGGCATCCCATGCGGGACGTGGTAGTCTCGTACTCTTGATAGCGAAACGCCTTGAAAGGTGTTGGATCTCCTATTTGTACGCCTTCGTAGACATTATTGTGGACTTCTCTTAATTTGGGTGATAGTTCTTCTACCTGGTCATTAACCTTCTTAATGAATAGGTCAAATGTCTCCATCCCTTCACTGCCGAGAGAGTCAACAAAAGAATCAAGCTCATATAGATCGCTGCCCAGTATCAAGCACAAATAGGCCAGGTAGTCCTGGTTATCAGTGGTAAAGGAATGGAAAGCAGGCTGATTCAATAGGTCATAAGTCTTTTGAAAATTCTCAAGATCAAATGCCTTCCCCAGGAAATTTCCAACCGTGAGTCTGACCGCATCCACACGCGCCTGATTGATAACATGGTCATTGCGTCCACGAGCGCCAAGAGCAGTCTTATCCAAATCAATGATGACGGCCGTACCTTTACCCAAATGAAAATCATGAGCACGACAATAAGTCTCAAACTCTTTCAAAGCTGACCAACGATTTGCCAGGTAGATCTTCTTGGTTCCCTGCTCAACCAGTTCCACAGCTGGGGGTTGCTGATTTTCGGCGGCTATAAAAGCAATTCCTGGCCAATCTCCAGCATCACATATGGTTATAAATGCGTTGACATCATTCAGCTGGGTATCCCCAAGATAAACCAGCTGCTGTATGGAAGAATTCGGATCAATCAGGCTGGCTGCCGCCCTTAGCAGTTGAACAACAACCCTCGCGTAGGCTGGCTGCCCTTTTCGTGGGGTCTTCCCGGTTGGGATCCCAAGAGAATTTCTGATCTCTTCAAACCTGGGTAGTTGGGAATTCACTGGATCCAGGTTGCGATAGACAATCAAGTCACCCAATATTTCATGAAGTGATGTTTTCCCATATACTTTCATAAAAGTTCCTATGAATTGTTTTTCTCCTCGTGCCGATTTATAGATTCAGATTTTGGGTTAGAGGTAGCCTTGGGCTTTTAACAACTCAGCACTCAGAATAGCACCGCCAGCCGCTCCACGGATTGTATTATGGGAAAGAGCAGAAAACCGAATATCCAATAAGGGGCACTCGCGCAACCGACCAACTGAGATTGCCATCCCCTTTCCAGCATCTCGGTCTTTTGCAGGTTGGGGGCGGTCAATTTCCTTCCGAACCACTATAGGAGGACGCGGGGCAGAAGGTAGGCCTAACGTTTGTGGGACCCCCTCAAATGATTCCCAGATGTTTTTGATCTCCTGAATGGTGGGTTTATTTTCCCTGAATTTCAAACTGACAGAGGCCAGGTGACCATGACTCACCGGGACACGATTGCAGGAAACTGAGAGGACCAGCGAATGAAGATCTACAAATTTGTCATCCTGGATCGAGCCTAAGATTTTTAATGGTTCCCGTTCACTCTTTTTTTCTTCACCCTCGATAAAGGGGATGACATTGTCGATCATCCCCAAAGCATCCAGGCCCGGGTAACCCGCTCCGGAAATTGCCTGAAGAGTGGTAACTGCCATGCTTTTAACCGGATACCCGGCTGCAATCAGGGCGAAGACCGGCGGTAGAAAGCTTTGGATACTGCAATTGGGCTTGACGATGATGAAGCCTTTTTCCCAACCTCGGTTTCGCTGCTGGCTAGGGATGATTTGAAGGTGATGCGGATTGATTTCCGGGATGATTAGAGGAATGTCCTCAGTCAGGCGATGGGCTGAGTTGTTTGAGATGACT
>SDBT01000457.1_pt1 | contig 64530 bp, 54 predicted proteins | sample 2277101 | NCBI WGS metagenome assembly SDBT01 (sample SAMN10404973, study PRJNA504765) | marine sediment metagenome | isolation source: marine sediment core GS10_PC15, 103 cmbsf | place: Arctic Ocean: Southern Knipovich Ridge | collected 2010 | reverse complement strand
ATCCGCACCGACAGCGTTGCGCCGCCTCGCCATAGCCACTGCTATGCCTCGTTGCCGCGCCTTGCCGGAGCGGCGCAGTGGAGTCCTCGATTATGCAACGGACTTCTGACTCAGGACACTAGCGCAGTGGCTACGTCTCCGGGCCTTCCGCTCGACCGCCTTGCCATCCAGCGCCAGTGTAACCCTCGCTATCGTCGGTTTCTCCGACAGGCTCCTTCTACGCCTTGACTTATTCTCTGTCCCCTGAGTTACTAGAGCGCTATGGATGAGCACCTCGAAGGCAGAAGATCGCGCGATCTCCGCACGATCGGTGCATGGTTTGTCGGGATCGTCACGCTGGCGGTCTATGCGCTGACCGTTGCGCCCACCGTTGCGTTCTGGGATGTCGGTGAGTTCATTGCCACTTCCTTCAATCTCGGGATCCCGCATCCCCCCGGCGCTCCAACATTCGTTCTGCTGGGGCGTCTGTTTACCCTGATTCCCACTCCGCTGAGTGTCGCCGCCGAAGTCAACTTCATCTCGGTGCTGGCCGGGGCGGCCACCGTACTCCTCCTCTACGGCATCATCCTCGAAGTGCTCCATCTCATGGGAAAGGACGGGGTCGGGGATGATGGCAACACGGCAACGATCCATGTGCTGGCCGCCGGGACTGGAGCCCTGGCGTTCGCGTTCAGCCATTCGGCCTGGTTCAACAGCGTTGAGGCGGAGGTCTACTCCATCTCGCTGATGGTAACGGCTCTCTGTCTCTGGCTGGCGCTGCGCCATGTTCATGGAGGCGGCAATCGTTCGAGAGCTTCCTTCCTGCTCCTGATCGGGTACCTCCTGGGGATCGGAGCCGGGAATCACCTGCTTGCGCTCCTGACGATCCCCTCCATCCTCATTCTCCTCTGGTACCTCGACCGGGACGTACTCCGGCGCAGGGAGATATGGATAGGGTCAGCGATTCTCTTTCTGGTCGGGTACAGCGTCTATGCGCTAATCTTCATCCGATCGGGTCTGAACCCGCCCATCGACATGAACAATCCTGAGACATGGGAGAACTTCCTGCTCTTCCTGCAGCGCCGGCAGTATGGCAGCGAGTCGATATTGCTTACGATGTTCAGCCGCAAGGCCGATCTCCTGTCGTACCAGCTCGATTACCATTTCCTGCGCTACTTCCGAACCGAGTTCTGGCAGCCATTCTATCTGCTGGCGATTGCGGGGGCGCTTACGAACCTGTCCCGGGACCGCCGGACTTTTTTCGCCAATGGCGCGCTCTGGCTCGTGATGGGTCTCGGCCTGGTCATCTACCTGAACATGCCCGATCCTCAGCCGCGCGATCGCGATTACATCTTCAGCGGCTGTTATTTCGCCACCGCCATCTGGATCGGCATCGGGATGGTCGGTGTGGCGGGATTTCTGCGTAAGCGGTTGTTTCGATCCGTCCCGCGCGCGACCATTCTCATAATCGGGATACTGGGATGTGTGCTCACCGTCACCCAGTTCGGCCTCAATCTTCACCGGCACGACCGGTCGGGTGACTACATCGCATGGGATTACGGCTATAATATGCTTCAGAGCTGTCCTCCCAACGCGATCCTATTCACCAACGGGGATAACGATACCTACCCCCTCTGGTATCTCCAGACGGTAGAGGGGATCCGACTCGACGTCAGGGTGGTGAACCTGAGCCTGCTGAACACCGGATGGTATATCAAGGAACTGCGGGATCGTGAGCCAGGGGTGCCGATCATGCTCTCCGATCGGGAGATCGACACGCAGTTGGGAATCGCGGCGTTTGCCCAGGACAGCACCATTTCGATCGCGGGAGTTGACTGGAGAGTTCCCGGAAATACCACCATTCGTGTTCAGGACCAGATGGTTGTTCATATCATCGCCGCGAACAACTGGCAGCGTCCCGTCTACTTCGCCATCACGGTTCCGACGGAGAACCAGGCCTGGTTCAACCCCTACCTGCAGCTGGAAGGATTCGCCTTCAGGGTGCTCCCTCAGCCCCAGCGGGTGAACGTCGAGGTAGCCCTTCACAATCTGAAAGAGGTGTTCCAGTACCGCGGCATAGTCGATCCGCGTATCTACAAGGATGAGAACGCCACGACGCTTCTCCATAACTACCGAGTGGTCTTTCAGGAAACCGCCGACGCGCTGCTGCAGAGTGAAGATACAGAGGGTGCCTGGAACCTGCTCGAGTGGGGAAGCCAGCGGGTGGATCTCACCGCGCCTGACTACTATGCTTACCGGGCGATGGTGACCATGGCATATGGTGATACCGTCGGGGCGATCACCATGTTCGAGGAAGCCCTCGCCGGCACCTTCGAACTGCCGGGGAACAGGATCAGGTCGTACTCGAGTCTGATCCACTCCTATACGGATTCGGGGCGCGGCTCGGATGCAGCCCACGTGCTCGATCAGTGGCTCCGGCAGATAGCCGGTTCCTCCGATCCTTCGGATAACGTGCCGCTCGAGGAATCCGAACTCGGCATGCTTATCGACTCGTCGGAAGCCAGCGTCGAAATGGTTCAGTCCCTGCTCATGCTGATGCATCATTTCGCGTCAGAAGGGGAATATGATCGCGCGGCATGGGTGGTTGGGAAATGGCTGGAGCGGGCACCCGGTGACAGTGACGCACGCGCGTGGCTTGACGATCTGCACGCGGAACGCATGCCCGAAGATCTGCCTCAATTGGCCCTCAGGTTTATCTGGTAGGTTCGATTCGCCATGTCCGAAACACCTCGATGCAGTGTTGTGATCCCGCACCTGAAGGGTTCACGTCCCCTCCTCGCGACGCTTCGTGCCGTTGACAGGGCGAACGTCGATCTTGAGATCGTGCTGGTCGATAACGCCTCTACCGACGGGTCGGTTGAGGAGGCGGTCGAACTCTTTGATAACCTCCAGGTTGTCCGCTCCGAGGAGAATCTGGGATACGCGGGCGGAGTGAATCTCGGACTCGAACACGCGCGGGCTCCCTGGTGTGTGTTCCTCAATGATGACGCCGTCCCCGCTCCCGGCGCCATCGAATCGCTCGTCGATCTACTGGAATCGGCGCCGGATGACGACCTTCCGCTGCTACAACCTGTCCTCCGCTCTTCGGCAGATCCCCGCTTCTTCGACTACGCCGGCGGAGCGGGAGGACTCATCGACCGGTGGGGGTACCCGTTCGCGCTCGGACGCCTGTTCGATCGGGTTGAGATCGATGACGGACAGTACACCACGGGGGGACCTCTTGCCTGGGCATCAGGATGCTGCTTCGCCGGTTCAACGGCGCTCCTGCGTGAACTGGGCGGTTTCGAAGAGAGCTTCTTCGCGCACTTCGAGGAGATCGATCTCTGCTGGCGACACCGCTCGAGCGGAGGACGGATCGAATCGGTACCGGGAGCGACCGTGTACCATATGGGTCCTTCCACACTCCCGGTCGGTGGACGCAAAACCTATCTGAATTTCCGGAACAACCTGTGGACACTCCGTCGGAACATGCGCGGCCTCCGGTTGTTTACGGTAGTGGTTATCCGGTTGGTACTCGACTCGATCGCAGCGCTCCGGTGGCTGCTGGGAGGAAAGCCCGCGCTGGCAGCAGCGACACTGTGCGGCCTGGCGGCCGGTATCTTCCGCAAGCCATGGCAGAAGGTCTCCGTGCCGGGTTCGAGCCGGGCCGGCAGGGAAGGGTGGGGAATCTATCGGGGAAGTATCGTGATCGCGCGCTATCTTCGCCACGTGACCACCGCCCGGGAAGTGACGGATCGCATCACGGGATGGGAGGACTCCATGGTGAGGGAAACCAGATCGTGAAACGTCAGCGTCGGTTCTTCCTCCTGAAACTGGTCGCCACGGTGATCATCCTGGGCTTTCTGCTGGTGAACGTCGACCTCGGTTACAGCTGGGAACTCCTTCGAGGCGCGACGATGCTGCCGGTGGTGATGGCGATCGGACTGCTTGCGGCAAGCCACCTGGCCGTGGCACTCATCTGGCGCAGGCTGCTCAGTTCGGTGGATATCACCGTCAGCATCGAGAGGATCACGAGCCTCTACTTCGCCTCTCTCTTCCTGAACAACTTCTTCCTCGGCAGTGTCGGCGGTGACTCATACCGGGTATATGTCGTCTATCGTGAAACGGGTGAGGGGCGATCCGTCCTGGCCGCTACGCTGCTCGAACGGCTCACCGGCATCACCGCGCTCCTCCTCCTCGGCATGATCGCGGTTCTTTTCCGTTTCGGTGATCTGCCTGATCCCTTCAGGTGGTTCCTGCTGATCTTTACCGGTGGGGGAGCCATTGCAGGCCTGACACTCATACTCGCCACGGGTATCGTGGAGCGTCTGGTGGGACCGATCGCGCGCAGGACCTCTCCAAGAACCCGGGATCGGTTGCAGGGGGTATTCAACGCGATGCGGCGGGGCGGGAGTCCGGGAACGATCGCGTCGGTGCTCATGGTCGCGCTGGCGGCCCAGGCGGTCCGGATCTGGACCCACTGGTGGTGCGCGCAGGCCCTGGGAATCACCATCGCGCCGGGAGACCTCTTCGTGGTCGTACCGCTCATCGCCACCGTAGCGGCCCTGCCCATCTCGATCGGGGGGCTCGGGGTGAGGGAATGGGCCGGAGTGCTCCTGCTGGCGCCGTTCGGGATCGCCGAGTCAGCGGCGTTCTCGATAGAATTCCTGGCCTTTCTCGTCGGTGTCGCGACCAGTCTCGTGGGCGGCCTGATCTTCCTGTCGGGCAGGGAGGTGCGGCCTTCTGAGGTGGAGTCTATCGGATCTGCGGTATAATCTTGCGTGACAGGGCACTCTCATCGGTACACTGGCCGGATACATGCGGGAAGGCGGATATGTCAGATCCACAGTTGGAAGTCAGCGTGGTCGTTCCTCTCTACAACGAGGAGGAGTCTCTCGAGCCTCTCTACCGGGAGATCGGGGAGGCGCTCACTCACGTACCCGACTATGAAATCATCTTTATAAATGACGGTTCAACCGACGGGAGCCGTGACGTTCTCAAACGGATACAGGAGATCGATTCCCGGGTCCGGGTCATCAACTTTCGGGGGAACTTCGGGAAATCAGCGGCTCTTGAAGCCGCCTTCAGGCGAGCACGGGGACGGTTCGTAGCGACGCTTGACGCCGACCTGCAGGACGATCCCGCCGAGATCGTGCCGATGATCGAACAGTTGCAGAAGGAGAACCTCGACCTGGTGAGCGGCTGGAAGAAGGTGCGGAACGATCCGATCTCGAAGAAGGTCCCCTCGAGGCTGTTCAATTTCGCTACCAGGTTCTGTTCCGGTCTGAAGCTCCACGACTTCAATTGCGGACTCAAGGTGTATCGTCGGGAAGTGACACAGGCCATCCGGATCCACGGTGAACTGCACCGGTATATTCCCGCTATCGCTCACTGGTCCGGCTTCCGGGTCGGAGAAAAACCGGTCAATCACCGGCCGCGACAGTTCGGGAAAACCAAGTTCGGTCCCAGCCGTTTCCTGCACGGTTTTCTCGATCTCCTGACGGTCATGTTCCTGCGGCGATATGTTGCGAGTCCGCTCCACTTCTTCGGACTCGTCGGTGGTGTGGTGTTCCTCGCCGGGGTAGTCATCAACTGCTATCTCCTGCTCGAAAAGATCCAGGGCAAAGCAATCGGCGGGCGTCCGCTTCTGATCCTTGGAGTCATGCTGGTGATCGTCGGGATCCAGTTCATTTCATTTGGTCTGCTCGGTGAGATGATGGCGAGAGAACCGAAAGAGGGTGAGACCTACCAGATCGAGAGCTGCTGGCCCGAAGACCGGGGAGAATGATCGGTTCCACCCTGAAGACGCTGGGGAAACAGACGATCGTTTACAGCACCGGCGATCTGCTGGTGAAATCCCTCTCCTTCCTCCTGATCCCCATCCTCACCCATGTCTGGGAGCATGATGGCCCGGAGATGGGCACCTATGGGCTCCTTCATCTCGCTGAGGCGGTTGCCTACCTGATCTTCAATCTCGGACTCGCCACGGCGGTGATCAAGGTGCTGTCAGATTACCGGCACACCCGCGCCCGATCATCGGTCGTGTTCACAACGGTCGGCATCCTTGCGACCATCTCACTTGGCCTCTTCATCCTGACCTGGATGGCAGCGCCGCATATCGCCGGCCCCCTGCTGGGCAGAACAACCGATCCGGCAGACGCGCAGCTCTTCCTGCGACTGACGTTCATGGCCACCTGGTTCTCCACCTTCCGTTTCGTGACCATGAGTATCCTTCGGGTGGAGGGCAGACCGTGGCTCTATACCCTGCTCAACATCATCAACTTCGTGACGTACGTGAGTGTCGCGATCTGGCTTGTCGTCGTGGAAGACCTCGGCGTGCTCGGGATCGTGTACGCGAATGTGACCGCGAGTGTGGTGATGCTGGCTATCGTCCTGGGGATACTTCAGGCCAGGTGGCATCGCCCCTTCTCAGCACAACGGGCCGGGATCCTTCTCAGGTTCGGACTCCCCCTGCTGCCCAATGGCCTCGCCCTCTGGGCGCTTGCCCTGCTCGACAGGTGGCTCCTGCTGAACCTGTCGCCGACTCAGGAAGTGGGGATCGCGCTCACGGGGCAGTATGACATCGCCTACCGGTTCGGGATGATCGTCTCGTTCCTCCTGATCATTCCACTGAGGACCGCCTGGCTGCCGATGCTGTTCAAAATCCGGGATCATGAGGACGCGCCGGCACTCATTGGTCGTCTGATGACCTACGTTATCGTGCTCGGAGGCGGGCTTGCCCTCGCTCTCAGCGCTCTCGCCCCCGAGATCATCACGATCACCGCCGGCAGGGACTGGCTGGCAGCGGCAGCCCCAATGCCGCTGATCGCGTTCGGCTACATGGCCTACGGTGTGAGTCAGGTCGGAGATGCCGGTATCCTCGCCAGGAGCCGAACGAGTATATATCCGTTGATCACCATCACCTCGGTCGCGGTGAACGTCACACTCTGCGTGCTTCTGATACCTGAACAGGGGATGATGGGGGCCGCCTGGGCCACACTCATCGCCTATGTATGGCACGCGCTGCTCGTCAGCAGGGTCTCCTGGTCGATTTCGCCATTTCATCCTGAATGGAAGCGCCTTGTAATCGTAATCGGGGTAGTGGCCGTCATATTTGTGGCGACACGTTCACTACCGGAGATGGGGCTGTGGGTGTCGGTCGCCGCGAAGATGGGGGTTCTCCTCCTCTATCCACTGCTGCTCTGGTTGTTCGGGTTCCTCTCGGCCGATGAGCGGGAAGCGCTCAGCAGACTCAGAGCACAGACCGATGCCGATGGTGAGGAGAATGGTGTGGATGAACAGAAGCCGGAGCAGGAGGAGCAGGAGACATCATGAGGCTGGCGGTGACAGGCGCGGCGGGGCTTCTGGGGCAGAAGATGGTCGAGGCTGCCGTTGCCGAAGGATTCCAGGTCTTCCCGTTCGATATGGTCGGCTCACCTGAAACTGCCGCAGGACCGATACGTGAACTCGATATCACCAGAGGAGCGGATGTAACGGAAGAGATCGGCTCATGCGGCCCCGACTGGATCGTGAACACCGCCGCCTATACGGCCGTGGATGAAAGTGAGGGAGATGCCCGCAGAGTACATGAGGTGAATGTGGGTGGGGTGGAGAACCTTCTGGTCGCGGCTTCATTGAGTGGATGCCGTCTCCTTACGCTCTCGACCGATTACGTGTTCGACGGACGTGAAGGTCCTTACGAGGAGGATGATCTCCGGAACCCCCTCGGGATCTACGGAGCGTCGAAGGCTGCCATGGAGGATGCCGTGCGGGATGATGGTGGATCGCATCTGATAGCGCGCACCATGGTTCTCTACGGAGCGGCGCAGGGTGTGCGCACGAATTTCGGCCTCTGGGTGGTGCAGAACCTGCGGGTCGGCAATGAGATCAGGACGGTTACCGATCAGATCGGTAATTCCACACTTGCTTCCGATCTGGCCCGGTTGCTCATCGAGATGATGGCGCGGGGAGGCAATGGTACCTATCATGTTACGGGTGGTGAGCGGGTCAGCCGGTATGAATTTGCGGTCGCACTTGCTCAAACGTTCGGACTGGATGAGAATCTCATTCAACCGGTGAGGACCGACGAACTAGGGCAGGCGGCCGACCGGCCGCTCGAATCGGGCTTCACCCTGCGTAAACTGAGAGCGGACTTCGGACTCGAGCCCCTCGGTCTGACCGCGAGTCTTGAATCGTTCCGCGAAGAGGTGGAACTGCATGGAGACGGCAGGTGATCGCTGAGAAACGGGAACGGGGACTGGTGATCATCCCCACCTATGATGAAGCTGATAATATCCAGCGCGTCATCCGCGGGGTATTCGATCAGGCACTCCCCCTCGATATTCTCGTGGTGGATGATGCCTCCCCCGATGGTACCGCCGACCTGGTCAGGTCACTCATGGAGGAGGAAGACCGACTCTTCCTGGAGACACGGGCCAGCAAGCTGGGACTCGGGAGCGCGTACCTCCACGGTATGAACTGGGCTCTTGATCGCGATTATCAGTACATCTTCGAGATGGATGCCGATCTCTCCCATGATCCCAAACATCTCCCCGATCTCTTCTGGGTTCTGAAGGATCACGATATCGCCCTCGGCTCCCGATACGTCAGAGGGGTTAACGTGGTTAACTGGCCGATGACACGTCTCATCCTCTCCTGGCTGGCGAATATCTATGCCCGTACGATCACCGGACTGCCCGTCCATGATTCCACGAGTGGTTTCAAGGGATTCCGTCGCGAGGTACTCGAACGGATCGACCTGAACCGGGTGCGCAGTGACGGCTATGCCTTCCAGATCGAAATGGTATTCCGTGCCTGGAAGCTCGGTTTCAGCGTGCGTGAGATCTCCATAACATTCGTGGAACGCAGGTCGGGGACCAGCAAGATGTCGAAAGGTGTGATATGGGAGGCGGTCTGGATGGTCTGGTATCTGCGTTTCATGTCCCTCTTCGGGCGCCTCTGACACACCGGTCCGGCAAGAGGGCTGATTATGTCTGAACGCGGCGTCCTCATCATCGGGATCGACGGCGGCACCTGGACCGTCCTGCGTCCGGCGATTCTGTCCGGAGCGATGCCGCATCTCGCCGGGCTTCTCGATGAAGCGGCGTGGGGGGTTCTCGAATCGACCGTGCCGGCGATCACGCCGGCCGCATGGTCTTCCTTTCAGGTGGGTGCGGGACCGGGGCGGACGGGAATCGTCGACTTCACCGGGTGGGACCGCACGAAGCGGCGGCATGTTCCGGCAGATACGCGACGACTTCCCCGCACCATGTGGGAGGTGGCCGGATCCGCGGGCGCGCGCGTGGGAGTCATGAACCTGCCCATGAGCTGGCCTCCCCGGCCCGTGAACGGTTACCTGGTATCGGGCCTCATGACTCCATCGTTCGAGTCGGGATTCACATGGCCGCCACACCTCGGTAAAGAACTGTTGGAAGCCAATCCCGATTACCATCTCTTCAATCTCGAGACAGTGGTGGAGGAAGCGAGCCGCGAGAGTCTCGAGGTGTTTCTCGACTGGATCTGCGCCGTCGTGGAAGGACGCGGCAGAGCGGCCCGCTGGCTTCTCGGCAAGGAGCCGCTCGACCTCTTCATGGTCCACTTCCAGGCCGTGGATGTTCTCCAGCATGTTCTGTGGGCGTATCTCGATCCCGGACATCCGCGATTCGACTCCGGCAGAAACCGGCTCATCCAGGAACGGTTCTTCGGTACTCTCGATTCCGAAATTGCCCAGGTCAGAGAATCATTCGGCGCCTCAGCCACAGGGACATGGTTCACCCTGATGATCTCCGATCATGGATTCCAGACTCACACCGGGAGGTTCAGCCTCTGGCGCTGGTTGAAGGAAGAGGGGTACCTCCAGGTCGATCTGAGCGGAGCGACGATGATCCCGCTTGACCGTCTCGAGGCAGAGACCGTTTCCGCCGGCGGTCCGCCGGTGGATTTCGACCGGTCGAGCGCGTTTTCAAGCGGACGGAGCAATGAGGCGTTCATCTACCTGCTGGAACAGGGAGGAGCGCGGGAGCGTACAGGCAATGCGCTGCGGAAGAGACTGGAGGAGATCAGGGACCCGGTGACCGGAGAGCGGGTTGTGGAGGCGGTGAAGTGGCGTGAGGAACTCTACCAGGGTGACCGGATCGGGGAACTGCCCGACCTGGTCGTGATGCCCGCCGGCGGCTACTCGATTACCGGCAGGTGGGAGCCTGAGTCACCCCTCTTCCGCGCGGTTCTGCCCGGAGAGGATTTCCACATAGGAAGACATCACCCGGATGGCATCATAGTGGCCGCGGGATCGGGCGTGAAGCCGGGGGCGGGACATCGCGCCAGGCTCATCGATGTCGCTCCCACCGCACTTGCCGGTATGGGGCTCACACCCCCTACCGAAATGGATGGCGTGCCTCTTGAGGCATTGTTCGAGAAGGATGCTCTGGCTTCCCTCTCCGGTCCTGTTCGGGAACGAATCGACCGGTCCGTGAAAGAGGAACCGGCGGGGGAGGTCTATACACCGGAAGAACAGGCCCTCATCGAGAAACGCCTGAAAGATCTCGGGTATCTGTAATAATGGATCAGAATGGCATCACTTGCCATGCAATCCCTGCCGCCTGTACTCTGATGGATCATTACTTTCGACAATGCAGGAGTACAGTGTGAAACCTCTCGTTCTGTTCGGTGCCACGCATTTTGGTGAAGTCATCGCCCAGCTTTTCAGGGACATGAACGACTCTGAGCGGCAGTGGGATATCCTCGGGTTCCTGGATGATGATCAGAGGAAATGGAAGAGTACCCGACTCGAACTGCCCGTTCTGGGCGGGATCGACTGGCTGAAGGAATCCGCTCCAGCCGGGACCCGCGTGGTCATCTCGATCGGTCGCCCGCCCTACCGGAAGCAGGTTGCGGGCAGACTCGATGAACTCGGTGTCACGTACGCGACCGGGATCCATCCTTCAGTCATAGCAAGCCCCACCACCGCATTCGGTGACGGTTCCCTGGTGATGGCCGGCTGCGTGTTCACGAACTGGGTGAGCGTGGGAAATCATGTAGTGGTGAATCCCGGCACGATCGTCGGTCATCATACCCGGATCGGCGATTTCTCCACGATCAACGCCGGAGTAAAGATCGCGGGAGATGTCGAGCTGGGGGAGGGCACCTATGTCGGCATCGGCGCGGCCATCAGCGATAAACTGGCGATCGGAAAGGGCGCGATCATCGGTGGTGGGACCATGGTCATAGAGTCGGTCGGTTCATTCGTCACGGCGGTCGGGGTGCCGGCAAAGGTCATCAAGCAGAGGGAGAACGACTTCGACTGATCACCCTATGATGAGAATCGCATCTGTGGGGCCGGCCCCACCATGGCGGGGGGGAATCGCTCAATATCACTATGCCCTGGCGGATCAGCTGGGGCGTGAAGGAGCCGGGGTTCAGGTTCTTACCTTCGCCCGTCTCTACCCGCGACTCTTCTTTCCCGGCACAACACCCGTCGATATCTCTGAGGGAGCCCTGCCGCCGCTCGGTGAAGCGCTCCTGCGCCCGATGTGGCCGCCCAGCTGGAAACGGGGCGCGCGCCGGATCACCGAATACGACCCCGATGCTGTGCTCCTGCACTGGTGGCATCCCTTCTTCGCGCCCTCCTATCTCGGCCTGCTTCGCCGTATCCCTCGAACGGTCCCCGTCGGCTTCATCTGTCACAATGTTCTCTCACACGAAAGGATGCCGGGAGGCAGGCACCTGACGGCGAGGGCGATGCGCAGGGGTGATTTCTTTATAGCTGGTGGTGAGGAGATGGCGGGAGAGATCAGGGATCTGAATCCGCATGCGACCATCGAGGTGGTTGCCCATCCCCGGTACGATCTTCCCTTTACCGGACAGATGCCGGACAGGGAGAGCGCGCGCCGGCAACTGGGTATCGACGGCGGAGACGCCGTCTTCCTCTTCTTCGGACTGGTTCGCGAGTACAAGGGACTCGATGTTCTGCTCGAGGCTCTCTCACTGATTGAGACCGAATCGCGGTGGACCTGTCTCGTCGCGGGGGAATTCTACGAGGCGAGGGGGCCGTATGACGCCCGAGTCAGGGATCTCGGCCTGGAGGAGAGGGTCCTCATACACGATCGGTACATCCCCAACAGCGAGGTGCCGGGATTCTTCGCGGCAGCGGATCTGACGGTGCTTCCCTACCGGTACGCGACCCAGAGCGGTGTCGCGGCGCTCAGCTTCGCTCTCAATCGCCCGGTACTCACCACCCGGGTGGGAGCGCTCCCCGAAACGATCGTGGAGGGAGAGAACGGCTGGCTGGTCCCGCCGAACGATCCGACCGCCCTCGCCGAGGTCCTGTGTCGTATCGTCCGTGACCGCCGGGAGGCGTGTCTGCCGGTGACTGAGGGTCATTCCGGTATTCCTGACTGGGGGGATCTGGCGCGAGCGGTTCTGCGACTGGCCGGTGACGCGGGCGGATCGTGATCGCGGCGGATCCGGTTATCACGGTCGGGGTGGTGGCGCGATCAGGTCGGGAGCCGCGTCAGAACGCCATCGATACGGTCAACCGTCAGCTCGGGCCGGATGAGACTCTTCTGATAGCGTTCGTTGACGGGAATGGATCACCGGCGGCTGCCCGCAACAGCATCCTGCGGGAAGCCGACGGTGATGTGGTGGCGTTCATCCGTGATGACGGCGTACCGGTGGAGGGATGGCTCAAATCGATCAGGAGTGCCTTTCTCGATCCGGGCATCGACGCGATCGCCGGCGCGGTGGGACCGCCGGTATCCCGTAAGGACCGGAGTGTGCGCCCGGGGGGACGGCTGCGCTGGACCGGACACTTCGTCACCGATTACGCGACAGAGGAGCCGGCAGCGACGTCGCTGGCCTCAGGCGACAACTGCGCCGTACGACGTGAGGTGGCATTGCGGCTGGGCGGCTTTGACGAGGCGTTCACTTCACAATGGCCTCACGAGGATGTGGAATTCTTCACCCGGCTGGCGAAACGAGGCGGGAGGATGCTCTACGTTCCGGAAGCGCGGCTCGTGCCGGAGGGCAGGTACTCCACGTTCGAGGACGGCGGATCACCGGAAGAGACGCTCGAGCGGGAAGCGGGTCACAGCAGGAGTATGGCGGCGATCTTTGCCCGCCACGAAGCGTGGGCGCTCCTGATCATGGTGGCGAGCCACCTGCTGATCGCGCTCATTGATGTGTTCGGCTCCCGCCTGCCCAGGACGGCCCCCGCGCGGATAGCCAGAGGGATGATGGAGGGCGTGCGCGTCGGCGTGCGTCCGGTGATTTCACCATTTGGTAAGGGTGGAAAGAGGAAACGATGAGCGACACCCTGCCGATAGCGGTTCTCATCCCGACCTGGAACGGCTGGGAGGATACGCGACTCTGCCTGGAGAGTATCGCCCGTCTCGATCCAGCCCCATCGCGTGTGATGATCGTGGATAACGGTTCCACAGACGGCACTCCGGACCGGGTATCATCACACTGGCTGAATGTAGAGCTTCTGGCGCTGGAGTCGAATGAGGGTTTCTCCCGGGCCGTCAATCGCGGATTTCGCGCGCTGCTGGAATCAGAGCCGCCCGAAGCGGTCTTCCTCATCAACAATGACGTCGTGCTCTCTCCGGGGGTTCTGGGAAGAGTGTGGGAGACGCTTGACTCGGACAGCGGGATCGGCGGTGTCTGTCCGCTGATCACGTATGTCGAGCCTTCCAGTCGGGTGTGGTACGGCGGTGGAACGGTCGCGCTGTGGCGGGGATATATCGGGCACCGGTATCTCCGCGCCTCGGTGGATCGTGTGCCCGACGGCATCGTGAATACCGATTACCTCACCGGCGCGGCGGTACTGCTCAGGACCGGGGCTCTGCGTGCCGTGGGGCTGTTCGATGAGACCTTCCCCTTTTACGCCGAGGATGCCGACTGGTCTCTTCGGGCTCGACGGGAAGGGTGGAAGCTCTGTTTTGACTCAGGGGAGCGGGTTGCGCACCGGGTATCGGCGAGCATGGGCGGGCAGTTCAGTCGCCGGAAGATGGGCGCGAAGTTCCAGATGGCTGCTCTGCTCTTCCGCCGCCACGCGCGGGCGTGGGAGTGGCTCACGGTGCTGCCGGGTCTATTGCTCCTGACGGTCCCCCAAATCGCGGCGGGCCTGTTGCGGCGGGGCGGAAACGTCAGAAGGTGAAGTGATCTGATTCCGGCCTCGCCAGCCACTCCTCCAGGGGCTGCGCGGTCCGGTCCTTCTCCGAGAGGATGGGATCGTCAACCGGCCACGTGATCCCGATGGCCGGGTCACTCCATAATATTCCCGATTCACCCTCCGGATTATAGAGAGCGGTACACTTGTACTGGATCTCCGCCCAGTCAGAGATCACGCAGAATCCACGGGCGAATCCCGCCGGCGCCCAGATCTGATAACCATCCCTGGCCGAACACTCCATGCCGAACCACTCACCGAGCGTGGGCGATCCCTTTCTGATATCGACCGCCACCAGTAATGCAGTGCCGGCAGTGACACGCATCAGCTTGCTCAGCGGGCGATCCCACTGGAAATGGAGCCCCCGTACCGTTCCCTTGACCGATCCGGAATGGTTATCCTGCACGAAGGGCTCGGTTACCCCCAGTTCCGAGAAGTGATCGGTGCGGAAGGCTTCAGTGAAAAAGCCCCGCTCATCTTCAAACACTTCAGAACGGAAAACGATGATCTCCTCCAGATATCTGCCTTCGATCACAACCTGCATGCTCGCTCCTTTGATGATTCTCCGGGCGCAACCGAACCAATCGGGTAGTGGCGCTTTCCAAAGATATGATAGATTCAACGTGGTGGTTTGTACCACCCCTAACCCCTGAGTACGTCCTGTGACCGGGAGCGCGCGCGCCATGCGGAGTGAGTCGAACCATCTCGATCCCCTGGAAGACCGGAAATATCCTGCCTGGCTGCGGGATCTGACAGTATTCCTGCTGATCTATCTTCTGATCGTGCTCTTCTTCCGTGCCCTGGTCTTTGGAGGAGAGGTGTTTCTCAAATCGCCGGACGGCATCGCCGCCAGCATCTTCGGGCAGTGGGGATGGGCAACTCTGAGGGAAGGGACCTTCCCCCTGTGGAACCCATACATCTTCTCGGGAATGCCCAGCTTCGGGAGCCTTCAGTTCAATCCCAATACCTATCCGGTTGACTGGCTCAGATCGGTTTTCACGTTCCTTTTCTTCAATGTGAGCATCTCCAGAATCTTTATCCATCATCTTCTCGCCGGCGTGTTCACCTACCTGCTGCTCAGGGACCTGGATCTCTCCCGGCCGGTGGCGTTGTTCGGCGCGGTGGTCTTCTTTTTCACCCCCCAGGAGATCGTGCTTGGCCCGGTATCGCACGGCGGTAAGCTGTTCGCCATCACCTGGCTGCCGCTGCTTCTCCTGCTGACCAGAAGATTCCTCAACCGGCCTCACCTGGTGACGGCCTCGCTGCTGTCGATGGTGATCGCCCTGCAGCTCCTGGCCCTGCACATGCAGATCGCCTACTACGGCCTGATGATGATCGGCCTCTACCTGATCGTCGATGCCGTGCAGCACCGGAAGGAACGGGACCTGAATGCCCATCTGCTCCGGTTCGGGGGGCTCATCGGCATCGGCGCGCTCGCGCTGGCTCTCTCGGCCTACCTGCTCTGGCCGGTGTATGAGTACAGTCAGTTCAGTATCCGGGGTGGCGGAGCGGTCGGCGGGGGGGTCTCATATGAATACGCCACAAGCTGGTCGTTCCACCCGAAGGAGGCCCTGACGCTCCTCGTGCCCTCATGGTTCGGGTTCGGCTCACCCACCTATTGGGGACACATGCCCTTCACCGATCATCCCTACTATATGGGTCTGATCCCCCTCCTGCTTGCCGTCATGGCGGTGATTCGGGGGAGGAAGGAACGTTTCGTACAGGTCGTGGCGTTGATCGGTGGGCTGGCCCTGCTTGTCTCCTTTGGAAAGTGGTTTCCCATCCTCTTCGGCCCGCTCTTCAAGGTTCTGCCCTTCTTCGGCAAGTTCCGGGTTCCCGCCATGATCCTCATCCTCCTGGTTCTGGCAGTGGCGGTTCTGGCGGCTCTCGGACTGCACGGTCTTCTCACCATGGAAGATGAGAAACGCGCCCGGTGGGGCCGGATCATGCGTACTTCGGCCATAGTGCTCGGAGTGCTCTTTCTGTTCACATTGGCCGGAAAGACAGCTCTCAGGTCGGGATATGAGGTCGCCGCGGCCGTCAGGATCGGGCCACGCTTTGCCCGGGAGGCGTATGGACTCTTCCATGGAGACCTGCTCCGGGTGCTGGGAATCACCGCCCTGGCCGCCTTCTCCCTGCACGTAGCCCTGATGGGGCGGCTGAAGATGACGATCGCGGCTTCAATCATCTGTCTCCTGACCGTGGTGGATATGTGGGTCGTGAATGCCCGGCTGGTGGAGACGGTACCGCAGGCGGTCGAGTTCGAGTCGATCACCTCGAACCCCCATTCGGAGTTCCTGAACGCGCAGACCGGTCCCTTCCGGATCGCGAATTTCAGCCTGGCGGTGCCCAGCAACTACTGGATGTCGCAGCGGCTGGAGGAGGTCGGCGGCTACAGCCCGGCCAAACTGCGCCGTTACCAGGAACTGCTCGAGCGGCAGGGCGAAGTGATGCAGGCGCCGAATCTGCTGGCCATGCTGAACACGCGGTACATGCTCTATCACGAATCCTTGCCTCCAACCTATCCGGCGGAGCTGATTACCCGGGTGTTCTCTTCAGGCGGGGTGCACATCTATCAATTCGATGCCGCTCTGGGGCCCGCCTGGCTGGTGGGGGAGGTTATCAGGGCCGATAACGACGAGGTCATCCTCGACGCGCTTCTGCGGGGCTTCGACGCCTCAGAGGGAGCGCTGACCACCGAAGAGATCGGCCCGGTCGATCGGGAGGCCGCCGCCGCCGGCAGTGTGACCCTGCTTAAGCGGGACATCCACTCGATCAGCTATCAGGTAGAGGCCGACGGCCCGGTCCTCCTCGTCATGAGTGAGATCCACGTTCCGTCGGGATGGACGGCCACGATCGACGGCTCACGGGTACCGGTCCACCGGGTGAACCATCTGCTGCGAGCGGTGAGGGTGGATGCTCCCGCGACAGGGGGCGGTGAGCAGATCGTGGAACTCATTTATTCACCCGCAAGTGTCAGGGGAGGGCGACTGCTGTCGATCGGGGCACTCCCATTCGCCCTGCTCCTGGCCGGGATCGGTCTCTGGAGGCAGCGGAAGTCTCTGATACCGGTTGAAGAGGCCGGGTGATCGCGTGGCGATCCTGAGGCGAATCGCGAAATCTGTGCTTCGGAGAATTGCTTGTTCCCGGCAGGTCGGGAAGGTCACCGTTTTCCTCACCGAAGTCCAGCGTGGCGAACTTCCCGCATCCGTCAGGCCGGACTTTGGGGAATTCACCGACAGCCGCGGTACCCATATCACCCTTTACTCCGGACTGCGGGACTGGCTGAAGCCGGACTGGCGATCGATGTTCGGTTCAGGTACCGCTGGTGAGGAACGCGCACCACTCGTGCCTGAGGCCGCGGTCCATGCCGGCAGACGATCGGTGGAAGCGGCATTGCGGTTCCTGCATACCGCAGGATTCGGGTTCGAGGGGAAGAAGGTCGCGGAGATCGGCTGTTATGACGGGACCAGATCGTTCATGCTGGCCGGCCTCGGCGCCGGGGAAGTGACCGCCACCGATATCCCGGAATATTACCTCAATCAGAAGGAACACACGACCTTTTCGGACGACGAGATTGAGGCGGGCAGACAACTCCAGCTTCGCCGGTTCACCGCCGGCGCGGAGGCGTGCGAACTCATGTTCGGGTGGTCGAATCTGCACGATCGCGTCTCCTTCCGGGAAGATGATATCTGTGCGTCGGATCTGCCTGATGAGGAATACGATCTGGTCGTCTCCTGGGAGGTTCTCGAGCATGTGGAACGGCCGACTGATCTCTTCCACAGCATCGCGCGGATACTCAAACCGGGCGGGGTATCGTTCCACGAGTACAATCCCTTCTTCTCGATTACGGGCGGTCACAGCCTCTGCACGCTCGATTTCCTGTGGGGTCATGCCCGCCTCTCCACCGACGATTTCGCCGGATATCTCCGGGAGTTCCGACCACGCGAGGAAGAGGTGGCCATGCGCTTCTTCACCCGGAACCTCAATCGGATGAGCCATGAAAATCTTCGCGCCCTCGTTCAGGAGGCGGGACTGGAACTCGTGACCTTCCTCCCCTGGTACGACAGGTTCGATGAGAGGCACCTCGATCGGGAGATCCTCACGAGCGTCCAGGCCCTTTATCCATCGGTCACCGCGGAGGATCTCCTGGCACGGGATGTCCGGGTTCTCCTCCGGAAACCGGTGCAGGGTCGTACTTCCATGGCAACCTGACTCTGAACGACCGCAGACGGGATATGAACTCGAGAGGGTTATGAGACCAATCAGGAAACTCATCAGCGCCATTCGCGATAGACCCCTGCTGAGTGAGTTCCTGGTCTTCGGATTCTCGACGGTGGTTCTGCAGGCTTCGAGGTTCGGGGTCAACTTTTACTGCGCCGGACTACTCGGCCCGGAGACCTGGGGAGTCTGGTACATCCTGAACCTTGCCATCGCCTACAGCGGATTGCTGCACCTCGGCATCATCAATGCCATGAATCGCGAGGTGCCGATCTTCAGGGGTCGGGATGATCCTGATGCGATACGGCTGATGCAGTCTGTCACGCTGGGTGTGGTCCTGGTCGCGGCCGCCGTCGCCGGGATCGGACTCCTGGTCGGGTCGCTCATGTTCGCCGACGAGACATTGCGGGGACCGCTCACCTCGCTGGCTCTTCTGCTCATAATATCGCTCTTCAACATCTATCTGCAGACGCACCTGAAGTCTCTCGGCCGTTTCCACAGGATGGGTTGCCAGCAACTGCTGATGGCCGGTCTCCTCCCCCTCGCCGTGCTCCCCCTGGTCTCCAGAAACGGTCTGGCCGGATATATCCTGGGTCTCGCGATAGCCACGGGCCTCGTTGCTGCAGCCATGATCTCATTCTGGAAATTCAATCTGAAGCCGGTCTTCAACCGGGGTGAGACGGTTCGTCTGATGCGCATCGGCCTGCCGATCCTCTTCACCGGATTCTCGTACATCCTGCTCACCACCGCCGACCGGCTGGTGATTGTTTCCCTGCTCGACCGCAGGCAGCTGGGATACTACTCGCTCTCGATCATGGTGCTCGGCGTGCTCGGCCTGATCCCTCAGGTCGTGGCCCAGCAGATATATCCCCGCATGGGAGTGACCTGGGGAGCGTCCGGATCGGTACCGGAAGTATTCAGGTGGGTCTTCAGGCAGATAAGGATGGCGGCCGGCATCACCCTGCCGATATCGGTGGTGCTGTTTCTGGTCGTCCCTCCTCTCGTGCGGCACTTCCTTCCCGACTTCATTCCCGGCATTCCGGCGATCAGGATAATCGTCATTGGACCGATCTTCCTCTCCCTTGCCGGGGGCTTCGGGAACCTGCTCATTACCCTGAACAGACAGATGTACTATCTGGGGGTCGCGCTCTTCGCCCTGCTCCTCAATGTCACCCTGAACGTACTGCTGGTCAAGGCGGGCCACGGGATAACCGGCGTCGCGATCGGCACCACGATCACCTATGCCGTCTACAGTATCATCCTGGTATCAGTCGGCCTCACGTTCGTCAGAAGAGATCGAACACTCCAATCGAGTTGAGCACATGGAACTCCTCGATATCCTCACCTATCCGGAACAGCGAAGCGCTCGAGGCGATCCACAGTTCGAGCAGTCGTATACCAGGAATCTGAAGCGCTACGTAAAGAGATATCGCCGGTTCAAACTGCCGATCGATACGCTCTCGCGACTCCTGACGGTGTTCAGCGATCGTCGAAAGGTGGACCTGGTCTTCGTGGGGACTGACTACCTGCACCTGATGCGGCAGGTATCCGGACGCCATGGGATCCGATGCCTGGTGCAGAACGAACGTGAACTACGGCAGGCTCTACGGCACCGCGTGTTCCCTCTGCTGGCGTGGCGGTGGCGGGCGGACCTGAACCGGGCTCATGAAGAGGACCAGACTGCCGAACGCGCGGAGAGACTCCGGGGCGTTGTAACCGACATCGAGACTGTTCTGAAGGACCTCTCACCCCGGGCGGTTGTCCTGAGCAACGATTCGCTCTTCCTCGAACGGGCGCTGGCGTTCGCTGCGAGAGCAGCGGGTATCCCGACCCTGACGATTCAGCACGGTCTGTTGATGCAGTCGGTCCGGGCGCAGGCACTGGATGGCGCCTGGAGCGACCATCTGCTGGTCTGGAGTGAATTCTTCAGGGAACTCTATCTCGCAAAAGGGATCATTTCTGAATCGCGTATTCATGTCCTGGGTTATCCCTTCGCGGTAGAGGTGCCGGCGGGGAGAACCGGGACCGGGCCGACCGTCGTCTGCATCCTCGGTCAGCCGTGGGAGAAGTACGATCGTGCCTCCGGAGAGATCAAGATGGAGACCATCTCGAACCTCCTGGGAGTGTGCCGGAAGCTCGATCTCGAAGTTGTCTATCGACCTCACCCGGGGGAAGACAGGGGGAGTCTGGCCGACTTCTTTCCCGGCCTGGAGATGACCGCAGGATCCGAGACCCTGAACGAAACGATCGATCGCTGTGAGGTGTTCTTCAGCTGGACGTCCACAGCCCTCATCCAGGCCGCCATGATGGGCAGGACGGCTGTCCAGATCAGGTCAGCGGATCTGACCAGGGATGACTTCAGCGAAATAGGCGCCTGTTACTCCATCACCGACGATCCCTCCGCGATGGAACTGTTCCTGGAAGAGGTCAAGCGATCCGGGAAGCCGCCTCGGGCGGTCAGTGAAGAGTATATCCATCACCCTCCCGATCTCGGAGAGGCATTCTGCTCGATAATGGATTCCCTGCCTGACTGAAGGTTGGCTCAGAGAATCAGATGGCGCCATTTCGGGAACCGGTCCCCCGGGCAGGTACTCTCCTTCACACCTTCCCCAGGATGATCCTCAGTTTGAGCAGGAGATCATCGCTGAGCCTCTGCCGGTACACCTCGCCGCGCAGGGCATATCGGATACGTCGTACCAGCCCTGCCTTGAGGATGTGGTCGAGATAGGTGTCGAGAGTACGCCGATCCGGGTCAGACAGGAAGGACGAGAACACGCGGGAGAACTCCGCGGCTTGGGTGCTGATGGCTGTCTTGTCGGGGTTGGTCAGGAATCGGTACTTCGATCTCAGACGACGCCTTCCGAACGGCAGACCGACCACGTTATCAGCATGCTGTCGGCTCAGGATCCTGGACTGGTCGTCGATGATCACTCTGCCCAGGGCGGAGATCGTCTGGTAGATCCACCAGTCGTACATCTCCAGCTGGTCGATATCGGGGATATGGCTGGTCAGGATATCCACGGCCGGCCGGTTCAGCATGATGGTCGCCCCGGTGGCGATGTTCTCTGCCAGGGCGTTGGCAAAACCCGGGTCCCTTCCGGGCAGTGGAGTGAGTGAGATGGGAGCCAGGTTCTCATCGCTGATAGTGAGGCGACTGCAGTACATGACGGGCAGATCCGTGGGTTGCGCTGACAGCATCGCCACCGCTCTGGAGATCTTGTCCGGTTCCCAGAAATCGTCCTGGTCACAGAATGCCGTGTACCTGCAGTCATCCGGCACCATGGTCAGCAGTTCGAAGATACTGTGGTTGACCCCTCTGTTCGGTCCCGTAGTGATGTTGATGGCCTTGTGTCTCTCAGCCCGGGCATTCAGCACCTCGACCGTTCCATCGGTGGATCCGTCGTCACGGATGATGATCGAGACCCCGGGAGCATCCTGCCCGATCAGGCTGTCGAGAAGGGTCGGCAGATAGTCAGCCCCGTTGAAGGTGGAGAGCAGGACGCAGATCACCCTGAGTCCCCCTTCATCTCCCCCTCGCCGGGTTGCAGGAAGGCGACGATCTGCCGTCCGACGCCGAGTTCGCCCAGGACCTGGTAGAGGGTATCGGTCCCCTCCGGAGAAAGGTCGTGAAACAGGTTCTCAGCGGCTACCCGAGCCCGGTGGCAGGCTTTCCCGACCGGGGGGTCCTCCACATAATTGGTGGCGGGATTGAACAGGTTCAATTCCATGGGATAGTCGGTTATCAGGCGTCTGACGATCCAGCCGGCCTGCCGGCAGAGCGCAGTCAGGCCCTCCCGGTTGAAATACGAGATATGATCGGGAACGGCGATCCAGAACTCCCGTGAGATATGACCGTGTTCGAGAAGGTGCTCCTGCAGGCGCGAGAAGTCATTGGGGACCTCCACGATCAGGACCCCGTTCTCGATTGTCAGCTCTCTGATCTCCTCCAGCAGTACGAGCGGATCCAGAACGTGTTCCAGCACATTGTCGAGTTGGATCACCTCGAATCCGGCGCCGGCCGCGATCAGGTCCTCGATACCGGCCTGGATATCTCCGATGGTGAGGCAGGGCAGCATCTCGGGATTGTGGATCCGGCAGCCGAATCCGGAGAAGTCGAGACCGGTGCAGGTCCAGCCTTCGCGGGAGAAATGTCGCAGGGCCCACCCTTCTCCGGCGCCAATATCGAGAAACCTGCGTTCCGGGAACTGTCGTCCGGCCAGGATAGAGGCCACCAGGCGCTGTTTCTGATCCAGCCTGTTGGTGAAATACCGGATTTCCTCTTCGGAGTACTCCTGCTCATGGGCGCCGAGATCGTTCTGGTAATAGGATTCTGTGTAGAATTTGTCCAATTCCTCCGGTGAGGGTTTCTCCTTCAGCTCGTAAAACCCGAACTGATTCAATATTACCTCATCCCCGGTTCTGTTTTTCATCAGGTGATATTCCTCGCGAAGAGGGTGTATTTGCCAATAACACCACTGGATTGTTCATGGCCCGTCCAGTGTAATTGTGTCTCGGCGGTCATTCAAAACCTATCACGATCTGCCAGAATGATCTGATATGATGTACATTGTTCAGATGAGATACTGCGACACTGGCAGTTGGCACCAGGAAGAAAAACAGGCTGGGATATTCATGACGGTTGTTGATATCTGATGGTTGGTACACTTGTGATCCGGACTGATGCGTCTGACACGATTGGTCTGGGGCACCTGATGAGGTGCCTTGCCATGGCTCAGGCCTGGCGAGAGGCAGCGGGTCGGGCCCTTTTTGTCTGTCACTGTCCCGATACCTCGCTGTTGAGGAGGATCGAGGAGACAGGTTTTAAAGTATTCAGGGTGGAACAAACCCACCCTGATTCCAGGGATTGCGAATTATTGCACAATGTCCTGAGGGATACTGTCGACAGGGATGGGATCCCTCCATGGGTGGTGCTGGACGGGACTCATTTCGATACCCGCTACCAGGAAGCCATCCAGGCCGCCGACAGCCCTCTAGTCGTTATCGACGATATGGGCCACCTGCCTTTCTACCATGCCGATGTAATCATTAATCAGAATCTCCATGGTCTGGATATGGCCTATAATCACCCGCCCGAGACAGTGGTGTTGAGGGGCCCCGATTATCTTCTGCTCCGTCAGGAATTCCAGCGATTCAGGTTTCGAACCGCGATTGATGTACCCGAGAGAGCTGACCGGCTTTTGATTACCATGGGTGGCGCTGATCCTGAGAATGTCACCATGAAGGTGCTCTCAGCCGTCTCGGAATTGAATGACTCAACTCTCGAGACGGTGATCGTGTTGGGCGCAGCCAATCGCTTTACTGAAAAGATAGAGAAGGTTATTGATCAACTGCCCGGCCCAAGCAGGCTGCTCGCAGACGTTGAAGACATGCCTGGTGTGATTACAGAAGCAGACTTTGCAATCTGTAACGGTGGGACAACGGTATGGGAAATGGCTTTTCTTGGTCTGCCGGCTCTGGTAATCAGTATCTCACCAATAGAAGATTATCTGATTGACGGCATCAGGACATCCGGGGTCCATCGGGCACTGGGCAGGGAGGCAGAACTCAACTCGAATGAACTTATCAAGGAGATTTCTCTTCTTAGAGAATCCCGCGGGTTGAGAGAAGAGCTGATCAGACTCGGTCAAAACCTGATCGACGGGAATGGTTCCGGGAGAATAATCAGGATTATGTCCCGATTGAGGAAAGGGGGATAGCATGATCGGTACCAGTCTGCAGGGGAAACGAGTGTTCGTAACCGGCGGGTCGGGTGTGATCGGGAGAGAGCTGTTGCAGATGCTCCAGGACTCAGGATCTGAAACACTTAATATTGATCGCGAACCATTGCCGGCTGGTGACTGGTCCGGGATTCGGCATCTTCAGTACGATCTGTACGATTGCGATCTGCAACCGGTCGTGGATTTCAAACCGGAGGTGGTGTTCCACCTGGCCGCGGCCTTCGAACGTTCCGAAGAGACCCCCGAGTTCTGGCCGATCAATTGGCACGACAATGTGGTGGTCACTCACCGAATCGCGGATCTGACCAGGAGCCTGCAATCGTGCAGAACAGTAGTCTTTTCCTCCAGCTACCTGACGTATTCCCCCGAACTCTATCTGTCCAGCCAGCCCTCTGCAGACTACCGACTCCTGGCGGAAGCAGATCCGGTCAACCCCCGAAATCTCTGCGGTATGGCGAAACTAGCCGGAGAGCAGGAATTCGCGTTCATACAGAGATACTTCAGACCGGATTTCCGTGTGATCTCGGCCAGGATCTTCAGAGTTTACGGATTGGATTCAATTGAAATCATCAACCGCTGGACCCGTGACCTCCTGACCGGCAGCGAGATCAGCGTGTACAAGCGCGAAAACCGGTTTGATTACATCTTTTCCCGGGATGTCGCTGAAGGACTGATTCGCCTTGTGGACAGTAACCAGGCTGGAGGTGTGGTCAATCTTTCTTCCAGTGAGAGCAGCAGCATCGGCGATGTTATCAACCTGCTTCAGGAAATGGTGCCGGAGAGCGGATCCCGGATTGTCGAAGAGAGTGATCCGGGCAGGTATGAGACGAGTCAGGGAGATATTTCTAAACTTATTGCTCTGACGGACTGGAAACCACAGACTACACTTGAGAAGGGCGTCGCAATGGTGGTGTCCAACGAACGCGGCAAACAGACCGAACGGGCCTGAATGGATCATCTCCAGCCCGGAGAAAACGATCGATGAACATCCTCATCACGTCTGCCTCGCGCAAGGTCAACCTCATCAGATCTTTTCAACAGGCTCTCGCAGAGGAATCAGGGGGGTTGGTGGTGGCTGTCGATTCCAGCCCATTGTCCGCGGCCCTCTATTTCGCCGACAGGCATCACCTCGTACCCGATGACAATAATCCGGCTTTCAAGGAGACCATCATTGATATATGCGTACGTGAAAACATAGATCTCCTGATTCCTACACGGGACGAGGAATTACCTTTTTTTGCTGAGGCTCGGGAGGATTTTTTGGCGGTTGGCACCACGGTCATGGTGGCCGATCCGGAAACGATAACGACCTGCCAGGACAAACGGGAATTCACCCGCTATTGCCGCCGGAATGGATTTGCGACTCCGTGCGTCTTTGACAGCGAATTACCCGAAGATGAGGACTTCCCCCTGATTCTGAAACCCCGCTTTGGCAAAGGTGGCAAGGGGGTCACGCAGGTCGATTCACCCGCCGAATTGAATCTGCTGCTGAAGAAAACAGAAGAACCCATCATCATGGAGATGATTGAAGCGCCGGAATTCACCGTGGATCTCTTCGCCGATTTCAGCAGCAGGATCATCTCCATTATTCCGCGGCAACGGATTCACGTCGTCGGTGGGGAATCATTCGTCACCCGTACCGTCAGCATTCCGCAGATCATCGAACAGTCGGGATTGTTGGCCGGGAGCCTCGGTCTGATGGGCCATAACACCGTCCAGTGCTTTTTCGACGGGACGGACGTCATGTTCATTGAAGTGAATCCACGGTTTGGAGGGGCCGCTCACCTGAGTTTCAGGGCCGGAGCCTTCACGCCTCGTTTCCTGGTGAAGCTTGTATCAGGTGAGGAGTTGGAGCCGATAGATACCTACCGATCGGGTCATGTCATGCTTCGGTACACCGAGGATATCTTTCTCGAGGATGCTGATCTGTCAGATACTCAGTGGAGTCATGAATGAGTATCAGAGCCATACTGTTCGATCTCGACGACACCCTCTATCCGGAACATGAATTCGTCGAGAGCGGTTTTCACACCGTTGCCCGGCACCTGGTCGATCTTTCGGGTAGAGGGTATGATGAGATGTATCAGCGTTTGATGACACTTCTGGAAGAGAGAGGACGGGGGTGTGTTTTCGATCTGGTCCTGGATGAACTCGGTCTGTGTGACGATGTGAATGTTGCCCGGTCGGTGTATCTGTATCGCACGCACACCCCGATCATTAATCCGTATCCAGAGGCTGTCAATCTGCTCCGGGACATCAGGGCCAGAGCGATCGCAGTCGGGCTGATCACCGATGGAATGGGTTCGGTTCAGAGGCGCAAGATCGAGGCCCTTGACATTCAATCACTATTCGACCTGATAATCTGTACTGATGAAATCGGGCCGGATTACTGGAAGCCATCCCCTCTACCGTATGAATTGGCCCTCCAGACCTTCGGGATCTCACCCGCAGAGGCGGTGTATATCGGGAATGATGTATCCAAGGATTTCGCCGGTGCCAACCAGATCGGAATGACTACCATCCAGATCGGCTCTGACCCCGGACCGGAGTCAGAGCTCGAGTTGACGTACCAGCCCGATTTCCATGTCCCGTCGCTCGGTCAGTTGAACCAGGTTCTGGATATTGATCAGGAACGGCTTCGCTGACGCCACAGGATCTCGCAGATGGGAAGAGGAATGAGTCGTGGGAACAATTGAAATCAATGGTCGTCTGATCGGTCCCGATCACCCGACCTATATCATTGCCGAACTTTCAGGTAACCATAACCAGCAAATCGAGAAGGCGGAGGAAATGATTCGGGCCGCAGCAGATGCAGGTGCCGATGCTGTCAAGCTGCAGACGTATACACCTGATACGATTACCATCGATTGCGACAATGAGCACTTCATAGTCCATGAGGGATCGGTCTGGGAAGGCAGAACCCTGTATGAACTGTTTGGCGAAGCCCATACTCCATGGGAATGGCAACCGGAGTTGAAAGATCTGGCCAATGGTCTGGGCCTGGATCTGTTTTCTACACCTTTCGATCTTACGGCGGTCGAGTTCCTTGAAGGCATGGATGTGCCCTGTTACAAGATCGCTTCCTTCGAGATTGTTGATCTCCCCCTGATTCGGAAGGTGGCTTCCACCAGTAAGCCAATCATTATCTCTACCGGCATGGCTACACGCGATGAGATAGGTGAGGCGGTAGCCACTGCAAGGGAAGCCGGGTGCGATCAACTTTGTCTGCTGAAATGCACCAGTGCCTATCCAGCCTCCCCGGAAATGATGAATCTGAGGACGATTCCGCACCTGGCGGAGGAGTTCAAGGTGGTTGCGGGTCTTTCAGATCACACCCTGAGTATTGAAGTGCCGGTGACAGCTGTAGCTGTCGGTGCGAGGATTATTGAAAAGCACTTCACTCTGGACCGGGCAGTGCCAGGACCAGACCGGACCTTCTCCCTGGAACCACACGAATTCAAGGCAATGATTGAAAGTGTTCGCGTTGTCGAAAAAGCCCTGGGTTCGTTCTTCTTCGGGTCGGATGGCGGTGAGCAGGCCAACCTGAGATATCGCCGCTCCCTGTTTGTAGTTCGGGATATGGAGGAAGGGGAGGAATTCACGGATGTGAATGTGCGGTCAATTCGTCCGGGAATGGGACTCCATCCCCGACATCTGGAAGAGATCATAGGGGCACGTGCGAAAGTGGCCATGAGGCGCGGCACCCCGCTCACATGGGAGCTGGTAGAGAGATAGCAGCGTCATTGAACCCAGATTGGTTTCTGATTATCCGGCAGATGGGTCGCGGTTAGAGAGTCTTCTGCTGAATGTGACGATTGATCTCCAACCACTCCGGATTGTCCTCCAGTAAGCTCAGGACTTCGGTCCAGTCGAAATCATCGCCGTCGAAGTGTTCAAAGATCAACCGAACGAACTCAAGATCTTCCTTCGTATCAACGACCCAGCGGTGGTGGGAAAGATCCTCCTCATTCTCCACCAGATGGAGTCTGAAGAGTTCGGGGTGACTGTAGATATACGGCGTAACATGCTCGCGCCCGTGGGGATCGTCATCCTCCCGCCAGACATTTGCCAGGGTGTCAAAGGTCATTGCCTCAGTATCGAGACCCCGGGGAAAGGTGCGGGTGGGGTTGGTATTACTGACGTAATCCGTCCCGTCAATCAGGTCAAGGATCATACCTGCTGTCCGGTCTACGATTTGAGGCTCGATCAGCGGGCAGTCAGAGGTGATCCGAACGACGATATCAGCGGAAAACTGAATGGCTGCCTGGTAGTATCGATCCAGCACGTCATTCTCGTCACCACAGAAATACGGCCATCCCTGGGAGGCGCAATATTCCCGGATCATTTCATCTGACGGCTCGGTGGTAGTCGCAACCACAATCTCGTCCAGCTTTTCAGCGCGGTATAACCGGTTCATTACCCTGGTCAGAACCGGTTCACCTGCCAGGTCCTCCATCACTTTGCCCGGTAGTCGGGTGCTTCCCATCCTGGCTTGTACAATCGCGACGGTCTTCACTTTTTATACGCTTCGATCACCTTCGAGACCGCCTCCATGACGCTCTCTACGTCGGCATCCGACATCCGCGGGAAGAGGGGCAGGGTGAGCATCTTCTCATAGGCCTCCTCCGCGACCGGACAGAGGCCGGCCGTGGTGCCGAGTCGTTCCTGATACCAGGGATGGAGGTGGACCGGGATGTAGTGGACGTTCACACCGATCCCCTCAGCTCGTAATGCTCTGAATACCTCACCGCGATCGACCGTGAGCTGATCGAGATCGAGCCGGATGACATAAAGATGCCACGCGTGTTCCACATCCGCATCGACCGCCAGTGGTTGAACAGTGTCCAGGTCCCGGAAGGCTTCAGAATAGGCCCGGGCGATCTGACGCCGACGCTTGAGCCAGTCCGGAAGTCGGGAGAGCTGGTTCAGAGCAAGAGCGCACTGGATATCGGTGAGCCGGTAGTTGTAGCCAAGACCGACAACATCGTAGTGCCAGGTGGCGTTGTTCTCGCGCTGACGGAACTCGGTGGAGATGTTGTGATTCCGGAAGCGCTTCATCGCGGAGGCCCACTCTTCATCGTCAGTGGCGATCAGCCCGCCTTCACCACTGGTGATGTGTTTGACCGGATGGAAACTGAACGTGGTCAAGTCGGCGAGAGTGCCGATCGCTTTCCCGTGATACCGTGCCCCGAGTGCGTGTGAGGCGTCATCAACGAGCGCGATGCCGTGGTGTTCGCACAGCGCTGAGAGTCGATCGTAATCGCAGGGATGCCCGGTAAAGTCGACGCTGATCACTCCCCGGGTACGTTCCGATATCAGCTCCTCGACCGCGGCGGGATCGATCAGGAGGGTGTCCGGGTCCACATCGGCGAACACCGGTGTGGCCCCCTCGAACAGGACGCCGCTGGCCGTGGCGCAGAACGTCATGGTCGGGATGATGATCTCGTCACCCGGTCCCACCCCGAGCGAGTGCACCGCGGCATGGAGGGCGGCCGTGCCGTTGCTGACCGCTACGGCATACCCGGCACCGGTGTAGGCGGCGAGGGCCTTCTCGAAGTCGTTGACCCGGGGGCCGGTCGTCAGCAGGTCCGAACGGAGGACTTCGACCACCGCGGAGATATCGTCTTCCGATATCCACTGCCGACCGTAGGGGAGAAGTTCCGATCGGACGGGCGTGCCGCCGTTAATCGCCAGTTGATCCGCCATCGATCATCTCCCTCAACTCATTTTCGGTCAGTGTCATGTCGTTCCGGTCGCTTGAGTACGTGAACCCCTCGGGAAGCGGTTCTGCATTGCTGTAATCGCTACTGCCCCACCAGGGATGCGTGGGCAGGATCACATACCTGTCCTCAAGCATGACGGTCTGACGCGCTTCATCGGTGGAGATGAGGCACTCATGCACTTTCTCACCCGGGCGGATCCCGATGACCTCATGCGAGCACTCGGGTGCCATAACCCTGGCGAGTTCCATGATGTTCACGCTCGGCAGCTTCGGTACGAAGACCTCCCCCCCCTGCATCTGTTCCAGGCAGGAGATCACGAATCGGGCGCCCTGTTCCAGGGTGATCCAGAAGCGGGTCATGCGCTTATCGGTGATCGTTATTGTGCCCGATTGACGCTGTTCCCTGAACAGAGGCACAACGCTGCCGCGGCTCCCCACCACATTGCCGTAGCGAACTGTGCTGAACCGTATGTCCCTCCCCCCCCGGTACGCGTTTGCCTGTACGAACAGCTTTTCGGCGACCAGTTTGGTGGCGCCATAGAGATTCAGCGGGGCCGTGGCCTTGTCGGTACTGAGCGCCAGCGTCTTGCTGACACCCAGATCGATCGCGGCGTCGATAACGTTGCGCGCGCCGTTGATGTTGGTGGCGATCGCTTCGATCGGGTTGTACTCGCACGCCGGCACCTGCTTCAGCGCCGCGGCGTGCACCACGATATCGATGTCCATGAAAGCCCGGCGCAGGCGGTCCACGTCCCTGACATCGCCTATGAAATACCGCAGGTTGCTCTGGTCGAAGCCCCTGGTGCGCATCTCGTGCTGTTTCAGCTCATCGCGACTCAGGATCGTGATTTTCTTCGGCTTGTATTCGTTGAGAAGGATCTCGATGAATTTGTTCCCGAAGGAACCGGTCCCACCTGTCACCAGAATACTGCTTTCACTCCAATTCATGGCTCCAACCTTGATCTCGTGTCCACCTGTCCGGTTCCCCAAAGTACTCGATAATCAACCGGGTAATCCACTCTCTTGCATATCCCGATTCACAGGGGGGGAATCAGGAACATCTTGACACCTTTTCAGCCCGGCTCATAGTTTGAAGCTTCTGGTCGGCGTACCGATGGGGGTACGCCATACTCATTTCAGGACCCAATGGAATACACCGCACTCGATTTCGAAAAGCCGATCATCGAACTTGAACGCCGGATCGCTGATATGCGTTCCTACGCCTCGGTGGAGAAGATCGATCTTGCCGACGAGATCGCCAAACTCTCTCGGAAAGTCGAACGCCTCAGGGAGGATGTCTATTCCAACCTCACCCGGTGGCAACGCGTGGCACTGGCACGCCATCCCGACCGGCCCTACACGCTCGATTACGTGAAGCTGATGTTCTCCGACTGGATCGAACTGCATGGTGACCGTCATTTTGCCGATGACAAGGCGATAGTCACCGGGTTCGCATCCTTCAAGGGGCGCAGTGTGGCCGTCATCGGGCATCAGAAGGGTCGGGACACGAATGACCGGATTTTCCGGAATTTCGGCCAGCCCCGACCGGAGGGGTATCGAAAGGCGCTCCGGATCATGCAGCTGGCCTCCCGACGCAACCTGCCGATAGTGACGTTCATCGACACGCAGGGTGCCTATCCCGGGATCGGCGCCGAGGAGCGCGGGCAGGCGGAGGCCATTGCGGTAAACCTGCGTGAGATGGCGGTCCTGCCGGTTCCGATCGTATCGATCGTGATCGGGGAGGGAGGTTCAGGAGGCGCTCTCGGTATCGGGGTAACCAACCGGATCTATGCCATGGAGAATTCCTACTATTCGGTTATCACTCCCGAAGGGTGTGCTTCGATCCTCTGGAGGACTCGTGACGAGGCCGCCAACGCCGCCGACGCGATGAAGGTCACCGCGCGGGACCTTCTGGAATTCAACATCCTCGATGGTATCATTGAGGAGCCGGGGGGAGGGGCGCATCGAGCACCGAACCTGGCTGCCGAAGGGATCTCGACAACACTTCAGGGCGCCCTCGATGAACTCTGTTCCCTCACTGCCGATGCCCTCATCGAACAGCGGATCGAGAAATACACGAACATCGGTGTGTATTCTGAATGACACAGCCGGCAGGGGGCCCTCGATGACACTGTCACCCGAACTGCTCGATATCCTGGCCTGTCCTCAGTGCCGGGGCGAATTGCGTTACCTGAAAGAAGAGGCCGCGCTCGACTGTGAGGCCTGCCGCCTCCGCTACCGGATCGAAGAGGATATCCCCGTCATGCTCATCGATGAAGCTGAGCCGCTTGTGACTCAGGGCACTGGAAGATGATACGGGGTCCTCTTGACAGAGAGACGCGATCCGCCGTACAGTAGAAGTACGTACAACCCCCATCGAGAGGCTGCCTAGACGCGCGTTGAGCCAGGAACACAGATGAACTGCAAGGTCGTGATACCCGTCATAGACCTTGAGCATACGAGTGTCCGCTGAACGTGCAGGTGGAAACGGGCTGAACCGAGGGGGCATCCCCATGAGAACGCGAACAATCCTCACATCCATCACCATCCTGGTACTTCTGTTGCCGGCATCCCTCATGGCGCAGGTCAGCACGGCAGGTGTCATCTTCCTCACCATAGAACCGGGGGCGCGGAACGCCGGACTGGGTGGTGCCGGTGTCGCCCTGGGTGCCGACGCGGGCGCAACCGCGAGTTTCTACAACCCGGCCGCTCTGGCGTTCATACCGGGATCGACGATCTCCGGCACGCACAACAAAGCACTGCCGGCACTCACCGATGACATGTATTACGATTTCCTGGGAGTGACGCACAGCATTGGCAATGCGGGGGGGCTCGGTGCGAACATTACGTTCTATTCGTACGGAAGCCAGGATCGTACCGATGGCGCGGGAAATGTAACGGGCACCATCGAGAGTTACGATCTGGCCCTGACGACCTCGTACGGCGTTCGACTTCGTCCGCGCCTCGCGGTGGGAGGATCGTTCAAGATCATCTACAGCCGTCTCTCGCCCGATGGAGCAGAGGCGGAGAAGGGTGACGGGATCGCCTATTCCTTCGCTATCGACGCCGGGATCCTCTTCACTGATGTGTTTCCGCGGATGAATATCGGTATCGCGCTGCAGAACGTCGGGCCCGACATCGCCTACATCGATCGTGACCAGGCCGATCCCCTTCCGCAGAACCTCAGGATCGGTACGGCGTGGCGGGTGATCGACCAGCCCCAGCACCGATTGACGCTCGTCTACGACATATACAAATCGCTCGCCCAGCGGGAGAGGTCGTTTTTTACGAGTCTCATTGCCGGTCTTACCGATGAGAGAGCACGGAAGGAACTCGAGCAGATCGTCACCATGATGGGCGCCGAATACACCTTCTCCAACCTGCTCAGTCTACGGCTGGGGTATTTCCGCGATGAGGTGGGTCGGGTCAAATACCCGACATTCGGAATCGGACTCGGCTGGCGATCGTACCGGTTCGACCTGAGCCACGCGTATTCGCCCGACGAACCCTACTCACAGGGGACCCGCTTCTCGGTCTCGCTCGTATTCTAGAGATGTCGGCCATCCGCCGTGACCGTCTGCTCCTGACGGTCACGGGGCTGTTCTGCCTGCTCCATCCCCTCCCGGGGGAAGCGCAGACCACCAGACTCATTCCTGTTGAGCGCGCCGCGCGGCAGCAGCCGGTGAGGCAGGCGCGCCCACAGCTCGATCTCTCATCCCCTCTCCTGACCCTCAGGCGTTCCGGCCGCTTCCGGCCGGGACCGCTCGGCGCACCGGCCCTGCCCGACACGTTCAGGGTCCTTGTGCTGCGGCTCGAGTTTCAGGCCGATGATGATGCCCGGACCACCGGTGATGGATCCTTCGACCTGCGTGATCTGGAGACTTTCCAGGCGGAAGAGGGCCACGATATCGACGCGGCTCCCCATGACAGGGGATTCCTGGAACGCCACATGAAGGCGCTCCAAAATTACTGGTGGGCGATGAGCGGGGGAGCCCTGAGCCTCGCCAGTGACGTGTTCCCGAGCGGGAACGAAGACGCCTACCGGCTCCCGCGGGAAATGGCTCATTACGGGTTTGAGACTACACTGGGTGGCATCATAGAGGCAATCGAGGCACTGGTAGCCGATGCCGTCGGTGTCGCGGACGCGGGCGTCGAGGCGATCGACTGGTCTCGCTACGACGCCTTCGTCCTCTTCCATGCCGGTGCCGACTGGCAGGGCGATACCGTCGGGGCGGGGGACACACCGGCCGACCTGCCGACTGCCTGGGTGCGGCTGGGAGCACCGGTCCGGGCCGGGCCACGCGACATTTTCGACGTGATCATCGTCCCCGAGACGGTGAGCCAGGACGGGATCATCGGCGCGATCAACGGCGTCTTCGTCCACGAGTTCGGCCACCAGCTGGGTCTGCCCGACCTCTACGACACCACCGGGTTCGAGACGGCGGTGGGACTCTTCGCGCTCATGGACTCAGGTGGTGATACGGGGGGCACGATCAACGACCTTTTCGTGTGGGGGATCCTTCCAGCGGCCCTCTCGGCCTGGGAGCGCCTCTGGTTCGGGTGGTCCGACCCCGCCGAAATCGGTCCCGGAGAGAGCGTCGACCTGGTGGCCTCCACCGCGATCGCCGGCGTACACGATCCCCCTCCCGGTTCCGATGTTGCGATCATCAGGATAGGGGAGGAGCAGTCGTTCCTGGTGGAGTTTCGCAGCGACGATCTCGACGGCGACCCTTCGGTATCACTCTTCTGGGAGGAGGGGGTGATCGACGGCACCGGGGCGCTCATTGGCGGTGAGAAGGTCCGGACATATGAATACGACGCACTCCTGCCCTCCTCGGGGGTTCTGATCTGGCACCTCGACACCGCCGTGGCCGGGGCCGATCCAGACGGCAACGGCCTCACGAACCTCGAGGAGAACACACTTCAGTTCGATCGCCTGCGACGCTTCCTCGATATCGAAGAGGCCGATGGACTCCAGGAACTGGGATGGGTGCCGGGGTACCTGGGTACCGCCGATGACTTCTGGCGTCCGGAACCGGTCGGGCCGACCCGGTTCGGTTCCCGTACCACCCCCTCGACCGATTCGTGGTCGGGAGCCACGACCGGCCTGGAGTTCAAGATCAGTGATCACGCATCCCCGCTGGCGCGACGCCTCACCGTCACCAGCCGGTCGGACCTGACCGGATGGGCGGCACCGCTGACCGACCCCGCTCCCGGGATCTCGGTCCCCTGGATGATCGATCCCGACGGGGACGGCCAACCGATCGTGGCGGTGCTGGATGGGGCCGGCGGGCTCCACCTCTTCGATCCCGACGGCACTCCCGCGGTGGGCACGAACCCGGTCTGGACCGCGCCGGTCCCACCGAGCGCCGGCCTCACCCTGGCGCACGACCGCATCGTCGTGGCGGCTGATTCACTCATCTTCTTCCTGAACGCGCTCGGATCGGAGACCGCCTCATTCGATCTCGGATCGACTATCTCCTGCCGGCCGGTCGGTTACCAGGGCCGGAACGGCGCGACCGTGCTCGTTGCCACCGAAGCGGGAAATGTCCATGAGGTCTCGGAGAACGGGATCGAGGAGACGTGGTCGATCTCACCGGCTGTTTCGAAACTGGTCTATGGAAAGAACCTGAAACGTATTGCAGTCGCTGATGGCGCACTTCACCTTCTGGTGCCCGGGAGTGCCGGGGAGAGCAGGATGGTATGGCCGGGAGACGATCGAATCATCGATCTTCTGGTGTCTCCCGACTCATATTCCTGGTGGGGTGAGAAGGTCGCGATATTGACTGACCAGGGCAGACTTACCCTGCTCAAATGGAACCCGTTGGATGTTCTTGAAGCACTCTGGAACGTCGATCTTCCCGAACCGGTCGGAGGAATCGCAGTAGCCGACCTTATGGCGACTCGCCAGTCGGCTCTGATGGTACCGACCGCCGGCGGCCTCAGAGCTGTCTGGACTGAAGGGTTCCCGGTAGCGGGCTGGCCACCGGTCCCGGGAGGACGTGCCTCGGAATATCCTCCCTCCGTGACAGGTACTCCCCTGACCCTGACCAACGGAGTCACGATCGGACTCACAGAAGCCGATGAGATCATGTTTTTCACTCCTGCAGCGGAACTCCATGCAGGCCCTTCACGACAACTCGTCACACAACCGGTGAGCGCGGTGACTCTGGGTGGGGATGGTGCAGGATCACTGTTCCTCGCTTACAGCGACTCGGACAGTCTCAGGGTCACATCGCTGGGGATTCCCGGATTGGAAGGGACATATCCGATCTGGGCCGGTCCCGGGGGAAGCGCGAGCGGACGTGGACTTCCCCAGCAGTTCAAGGAGGAGGTTTCTCCTGATGAGACGATTGCTCCCGATGCGCTCTACCTCTATCCGAATCCCGCAAGCGATCTCTGTACGATCCGGGCCGAGGGATTCCGGGGAACACTGATAGTCCACGCTTACACCGCTGGAGGCACCCATCTGGGAATCGTTGCAAGACTTTTTGGCAGCAGCTTTCAGTCAACCGGGGTTGTAGAACAGGTCTGGAATGTCTCCCGCCTGGCTCCGGGGATTTACCATCTGGTAGTGGAACAATTGGACCTGTCCCATCTTACCAATCAGAGAAATATAATCGCTCGGCACCGGCTCACCCTGATGGTGGTGCGATGATCATGGGTCGGCACTCCGGAAGAAACTGTTCGATCATGCTCACGTGTGCGATCCTCTCGATGACCGGCCTGTTCCCGATACGGGTACTGCAAGCTCAGCAGGCAGGGATCGATCTGCCCGAACGGGAAGTGTCCGGATTGCGACTCCTCGCATTGACTTCCCGGCAGGCGGATCAGGAAGAGGAGTACGCCTCTCTTCCCTGGAAGGCGGCGCTGGCCTCCTATGCGTTGCCTGGCAGTGGTCAGCTCCTGACCGGGCGATCGTGGGGGTGGGGGCTCATCGCGACCGAAGCCGTGCTGATCGGGAGTGGTCTCTGGGCCCGCCACGAGGGGAGAGGACTGAAGCGGGAGTACGAACGGTTCGCCGATCTCCACTGGGACAGGGATCAGTACCTTGATTATCTGGACACTTATGAATCGCTCACCGGATCTCCGTGGCTCTACGATCACCATACCCTGCCTCCGGCGGGTGTTCGCGATCACGATTACTACGAAATGATCGGCAAATACGACCAGTTCGCTCCCGGCTGGAGTGACTGGCAGGCCTCGTGGGATGTTCCGTGGCGCGGGATCTCCCGCTCCCGTGAGTACTACCTGAACCGGCGATTCGAGGCGAACAGGTACCTGAAGTGGTCGCTCACCGCGGGCGGGCTGGTCTTCCTGAACCACCTTGCGGCCGGTACCGAAGTTCTCTTCAGTGGCGGTGAACAGCGCAATCGCGCTCCCGCCGGTCCCCATGAGATCACCCCGTGGGGCGCGGCGGCCAGGAGCCTGCTCTTCCCGGGCTGGGGACAGCGCCTGCAGGGGAAGCGGGGGCTGGCGAGCGTGCTCACTATCTGTGAGGGGATGTTCTGGGGTGGTCTGAAGGCATTTGACGTTTACAGTGACTGGATGCTGGAGGACAGTCGGCGCTGGGCCGTGCATCACGCCGGAGCAGATCCGTGGCTGAAGGATTCGGGGTACTACCGGGTGCTCGCGCTCTATCCCGACTTCACGACCTATAACGCCGTCCAGCGATCGGGACTTGGATCCCCTTCGGAAGCGTACCCGGCCGGTATCGGTTTTGAGTGGCGATGGGATTCGGAATCATCGTGGAAACGGTACCGTGAAATGAGGAGGGATTCCCGGCTGGCTGAAAATCGGGCGAAGATCGCCATGAGCGGTATCGTGGCAGGCCGCCTCATCGGAGCCGTCATGGCGCTCATCACCGGCAGGCTGGATGAGTCTGATGAAGGATCGGGTGGTTGGAATGGCGGAAACGGGAGGTGGGGGAACCGCTTCACTGTCACCATATCGCCATGGATGGGTGATGGTGCCGACACACTGACCGGTGCGCTGCAGGGTGGACAGGTTTCGGGTGTCACGCTGCGTTTGACCTTTTTCTGATGAAGATCGTCCGCTACTCCTGAAGCGCTGAAGTACCTCCGAGAACAACAGTCAATCGTGAAAAAGACTGGTGAATATCCCCGTTCCCAGGGTTCCCCTGGAGGAACAAATATTACTCAATTGTTACTATCTGAATGTTATTGTACGTAAACAGGTCATAAAAGATACTCAGACTCACTCTGTACTACACATTAAAAGATTATAAATTCTCCTTGACGCTCATTGTATTTGGCGCCTAACCTGTGCCGCAGTGGCAAAAAATGGGTAATTGTGGGAAGTGCCCGTAATCACTGGTAATGCACAGGAGCCGGATGCCCGATTTCCTCGGACAATATAACTACTCCCTCGACGAGAAGGGACGCGTAAGTATTCCCGTGAAATTCCGCCGGGAACTCACGCCCGAGACGAAAGAGACCTTCGTCGTGACCATAGGACACGACAAGTGCCTCTTCGTCTATCCCATCGATCGCTGGGAGCAGAAAGCGGCGATCCTGCGCGATCAGCCGATGTCTGATGAGAAATCCCGCAAATGGGTGCGAATGTTCGCCTCCAGCGCCACGTACGCCGCCTGCGACAAACAGGGCCGGATCATGGTTCCACCCAATCTGATGAAGTGGGCAAGGCTCGATAAAGATGTCGTCATCAACGGCATGCTCGATCACATCGAGATATGGGATCCCGGGATGTTCGCGGCGTATACCGCCGACATGGAGGATGAGTTCGAAAAACTTGCAGAGGATGTGCTGTTCTGACCCGTTCGGTAAAGGCAGGTGCCAATGACGAGTAATGAGGAAGAGATTCGCGGCGTCAGGATTCTTCGCCTGGAGGGGGAGATCACCGCGATGGCGATGGTCGATCTCGACAACCTCCTGCAGCGGCATCAGGAGAATCATGTCCGCAGAATGATCCTCGATTTCGAGGGAGTCGGAGACATCAACTACCGCGGTGTCGGCCTGCTCAGTGAACGGGCCTTCAGGTTCCGCGGTGCGGGGGGAGAAGTGAAGGTCACCGGTCTGCATGGCACGGTGGCCGACGCTTTCCAGTTCGTGGGAGCCGATCGGCTCATCGATATCTACGAGACCCCCCGGGAAGCCCTGGCCAGCTTCGGCGTTCAGCAGATCGCCTGAGCAGGATATCTGTATGGTCTCTGTGTCGCGGACGCAGAGGCTGTGCCGTTTCAGGATGTTTCACTCCCCGGTACTGGCCGCAACGGCCATCGAGTGGCTCGTAACAAGGGCCAATGGGAAGTATCTCGACGGGACCGTCGGCGGCGGAGGCCATCTGGCGGTCCTTTTGGATGTTCTGGAGGAGGGCGCAGAGGTCCTGGCTATCGACCGGGACCCCGAAGCTCTGAAAGAGACCGCAAGCAGGATTGAGGTGGGGAAACGGGTTGTGCTGCGACAGGGACCGTTCGCCGACCTCACGCGGTTTGCCGCTGAGGAGGGGATGCTCCCCCTCGACGGGATCCTGCTCGATCTGGGGGTCTCTTCGTTCCAACTGGATGAACCCGAGCGGGGATTCACCTACCGGACGGACGCCCCGCTCGATATGCGGATGGATCCCGGCCTTCCGATGACCGCGGCTGAACTGATCGCGGAAGAGTCGGAGGAAGAACTCGGGCGGATTCTCCGTGAGTACGGAGAGGTCAGGGACGCGCGCGGCCTGGCACGGAGAATCGTAAAGGCCAGAACGGAGGCGCCCCTTGAACGCAGTGGTGATCTGCGAAGAGTGGTTGAGGCAGGTACGCCGCCCCATCGTCACATGAAGGTCCTGAGCCAGGTTTTTCAGGCATTGAGGATCGCGGTCAACGACGAACTGGGCCAGCTCGAACAGGCACTTGCAGGTTCGATTGAAGCGCTGCGACCGGGAGGCAGGCTGGTGGTCATTGCCTACCATTCGCTGGAGGATCGGCTCGTCAAGCAGTTCTTCCGGGCGCGGGCCGGGGCCTGTACATGTCCTCCCGGCCTCCCTGTGTGCGCCTGCGGCGCCGAGGCGGTGCTGCAGATTCTGACACGCAGGGTGGTGAAGGTGTCTCAGGAGGAGATGTCGCGGAATCCCCGGGCGAGGAGCGCTCGGTTGAGGGCAGCGAAACGGCTGGCAGGGGAGAGATCAGGGTGAGCAGGAACACGAACCAGATGAACCGCCGGATACATGCGGAGAGACCCTCCCGACTCTCCGGCAGCAGGATGGGACTGCTGACAGCCCTGGGGTTCGCCTGGTGCCTGCTCTACCTGGGCGGGATGAACCGGACCCTCTATCTCGCCGGCCAGGTGGAGTCTCTCCAGCAGGAGTATGAAGCGATCCAGCGGGTTGTTGATCGGCTCGCGTTGGAGGTCCTCGAGGAGAGAAGAGGAGAATTGGTAGTCGAACTGGCCCGCCAGCGCCTCAACATGGATTTCCCTCTGGGACAGACCGAGATACTGGCGGTTCTGCCCGCGGCCACCAGGAAGGGGAGATCACTGCGTACCTATCTGGAGAACGCGTTCGCGATGACCGTTGAGGGGATCGAGCGGCAACTCTACCCATCCGCCCGGGCCGGAGAACCTGCTGCCTCCGATTCCTCAGGGGGGAGACCGTTACCATGATCGGGGCTCCCCTGCACTCTGGACGCCTCCGGTTCCTGGCCCTCCTGTTTGTAGCAGGATGGGCCATTTGTGTGTATCGGCTGACCGACATCCAGCTTATTCGCAGCGCGTCGTATCACGATCGGGCACGTCGCCAGCACTTCCAGGAACAGGTTCTCCAGCCCCGGCGTGGAGAGATTCTCGACAGGGAAGGACGACTGCTCGCGGTGGACAGGCTCCTCCATACGGTCGGTGTTCACTCGAAGTACGTGACCGACGCGGCGGCGGTGGCCCGGGGACTGACAAGCCTTGTGGGAGGAGCAGATGAACAGTGGCTTGCTGAGATCGCGAATCACCAGGGCTACTTCCATGTGGTGCGACAGGCCTACCTTCTGGAAGAGCCCCCTCCGGCGCATGAACTGCCTGGCGGTCTCGAGATTACCGAGGCGTATCGACGGACCTATCCGCGACGGAGGACGGCCTCGAGTGTGCTCGGATATACCGGTATCGATGGCACAGGACTCGAGGGACTTGAGCTGGATTACGACGATGTTCTGAACGGCCAGGCAGGGCGTGTAGTCCAGCAGGTTGACGCGCTCGGTGCCTCGATCCCCGGCAGGGAGGCGGTCCGGGAGGAACCGGTATCGGGAATGGATCTGCGCCTCACCCTGGACTCGGTGATCCAGGAAGTGCTGGAAGAAGAACTCGCTCGCGGAGTTGACGAATCGGAAGCGGCGGCAGGAATCGCCGTAGCACTCGATCCCGAGACGGGAGCGATCCTGGCGATGGCCCAATGGCCGACCTTTGATCTGAATGATCCCGATGATGTTGATCCCTCACAGCGCCGGAACCGCGCGATCACCGACCCCTTCGAACCCGGTTCGGTCCTGAAACTTGTAACGTTCACCGCCGCGCTCGATGCCGGCCGTTACACACCAGCCGATACGATCGACGGCGGGAACGGGGTGATCCAGGTTGTCGGATCGGAGATCCGTGATGAGCATTCGCACGGGAGGATGAGTCTGGGGGAGGTTCTGCAATACTCGAGCAACGTGGGAACCGTAAAGATCGCGCGCCATGTTGGAGAGAACCGGCTCTATCGGTATGCGCGGGACTTTGGATTCGGTCAGGTAACGGGGCTCGGCCTGCCCGGTGAGGCAAGCGGTCTGCTCCGGAAACTGTCCGACTGGTACGGACCGGCGCTGGAGAGTCTCTCGATCGGGTACGGGATCTCTGTCACCGCGCTCCAGATCGCGGCAGCCTACGCAGCCGTCGCCAACGGGGGACGCCTTCTGCAGCCCTGGCTGGTTGATGCGGTGAGGGACGAGAAAGGCAGATGGCATTCGGTGGGTGGTGTCCAGGTTGTCCGACGGGTCATGCATGCGGAGACATCACTCCTCCTGCGGGGCTTTCTGAGGGATGCGGTAGCAGGCGGCACCGGTAAGCAGGCCAGTGTTCCCGGACTACAGATCGCCGGCAAGACGGGTACCGCTCGAAAGGCAGGACCCTCCGGGTATGAAGCGGGCCGATACATCTCGAGTTTCTGCGGATTCCTTCCCGCTGATGATCCGAAATTCCTCCTTCTGGTGATCGTAGATGAACCGGCGAACCGGTACTACGCGAGTGAGGTGGCGGCACCGATATTCGCGAACACCATCCAGCGGCTCATCTGTCACCCGCAGAATCCGCTGAGGGGATTCCAATCCTCCATCCACCAGGTGGTGGAACGTCCCGCACCGGTCGTGCCCGATCTCCGTTCCTGGCCGGCAGCTGAGGCCGGGAAGGCGTTGAATCAGCGGGGCCTCCGCATGCGCTTTGTGGGAAACGGACCCAGGGTACTCTCACAGGAACCGGAACCGCTCAGTCAGGTAGAAGAAGGAGTGGTGGTAGTCCTCCATCTCGAAGCACCCGGCACGCCCGAGTCGGCCTCGCAGGTGATTATTCCCGATCTGAAGGGGCGCAGCCTCAGGGAGGCCGCGGCGGCAGCATCCACACTTGGACTTCTGTTGAGTGTTGAGGGTAACGGTCTCGTTCTGAATCAGAACCCGCGGGCCGGCACCCGGGTGAACAGGGGAACTTCCCTGAGAGTGGTAGCGGGAATCGGCTCAAGGAGTGGCAGATGAGGCTCGAAACGCTCCTGGAATTTACGGGTATCTCAAGCCGTATGGAGGGCTGGGAATCCTTCAGGAGCCTCGAAGTCACCGGTCTGGCTCATGACAGCCGCCGGGTTGTGCCAGGTGACCTCTTTATCGCAGTGCGCGGATTCACCTCCGATGGCCACGACCACCTCGGAGAGGCCGCTGCCTCGGGTGCCGCGGCGGCTCTCGTGGAAGAGCGGATGGAATCTGATCTGCCGCAGATCGCCACGGACGATACGCGCAACGCTATGGGACCCCTTGCCGCTGCGTTCTGGGGCAATCCTGGAGAGCGGCTCTTCACGGTGGGGATTACCGGCACCAATGGCAAGACGACGACCATGTATCTCATACGGGCCCTGCTTGAAACGCAAATGGGACAGGTCGGCTCGATCGGCACCATATCGTACTGCATAGGAGGACACGAAGAGGACGCGCCCCACACAACCCCCGAGGCGATAGACCTGCAGAGGATGCTGGCCCGGATGATCTCGGAGGATGACTCGGCGGCGATCATGGAGGTCTCGAGCCACGCACTCTCTCTGGGACGGGTGGACGGACTCGATTTCGATATCACCTGCTTCACGAACCTCGGCAGAGATCATCTTGATTTCCATCCCACAATGGAAGATTACCTGGCGGCGAAAACCAGGCTTTTCACACACCACCGGAAGCCCGATGGGGTCGCGATCATCAATGTGGATGATAGTGCCGGTGCGAGGATGGCTTTGGTGATCGACCCACCGGTCGTCACGATCGGACTCTCCTCGAACGCGGATGTAACCGCCTCGGGGGTAAAGGTGGGGTGGGAGGGCCTGAATTTCGAGCTCTCCTGGCAGGGTGAGACGGTTCCGATATCGAGTCCGCTCCTGGGAGCGTTCAATGTTCAGAACCTGCTCGTTGCCGCCGGGACGGGCGTGATGGCGGGGATCCCGCTCGATGCGGTGGCATCAGCGCTGGGGACGCTTCCGTATGTCGCGGGTCGGATGGAACGCCTGCCGGCTCCGGAGGGAGTCGAAATCGTACTCGACTATGCGCATAAGCCGGACGCACTCAAGGTGGCACTTACCGCGTGCCGGGAAATGGCCGCGGGACGGGTCATATGCGTATTCGGCTGTGGAGGTGACCGCGACCGGGGAAAGCGGCCATTGATGGGACGCATTGCCGCTCTCGGTGCTGATCGCGTCATCGTGACCAGTGACAATCCTCGCACCGAGGATCCCGAGGCGATAATCGCCGAGATCATGACGGGAGTACCACAGGAGGCAGACTGTTCGGTGGAATCGGACCGGCGTTCGGCGATCGCCGCGGCGATCGATGAGACGCTCCCCGGTGATGTGGTTCTCGTGGCGGGCAAGGGACACGAACAGTACCAGATCATCGGTTCCCAACGCCGTCCGTTCGATGAGCGGGAGGTTGTGTCCGAAGCGGTCGGGAACCGCAGGGAGCGTAGAGGATCGTGAATCCGAGCCTGTCCAGAGGATTGCCGGCCGGCGCTGCGTTCACCGGTGTCAGTATTGACAGCCGGAAGATCCACGAGGGCGATCTCTTCATTGCGCTCCGGGGTGATCGGTTCGACGGACACGACTTCATCCGTGACGCCCTGGAGGCCGGGGCAACAGCGGCTGTTGTGGAACAGAGCTGGCTCCTGGAGCAGAAGAAACGGACGGTGAGGGGTCTGCCGCTCATTCCTGTGCCCGAGGCCCTTGCGGCCCTGCAGTCTCTGGCGCTCTACCACCGGCGACGACTCGGCCTGCCGGTGGTCGGGGTAACCGGAAGCAACGGCAAGACCACGACCAAGGAGATGATAGCCGCGATCCTTGGAACCCAATTCAGGGTGCTGCGGAGCGAGGAATCGCTGAACAACCATATCGGACTTCCCCTGACCCTGTTGAGGATGCGCCGAACCCATGAGATCGTGATTGCCGAGATGGGCATGAATCATTCGGGAGAGATCACAAAACTGTGCGAGATAGCCGAACCCACGGCGGGAGTTGTCACCAACGTCGGTTCGGCGCACCTGGAGTTCTTTGACGATCTGGACGGGATAGCCAGCGCCAAGCAGGAACTGGTGGAGGCGATCGGGCCGCACGGCTTCGTGGTATTGAACGGTGACGATCCCCGCGTGAGCGCGATGAGCGCGAGCACCGAAGCGCGGTCGATCACCTTCGGACTCTCCGGAGGTGTCGACGTGCGGGGGGAAATCATCGAGTTCATCGGCGGCGTCTTCCCGCTCTTCCGGTACAACGATGGCGCGCCGATCAGATTGTGGGTTCCCGGACAGCACAACGTCTCCAACGCTCTGGCGGCAGTCGCCGTGGCCGAGGCAATGGGGTGTTCGCAGGAGGAAATCCAGGACGGGCTCGAATCGTACCGGGGGGTGAAGTGGCGGACCGAGGTCATTGAGAGCGGCGGGATCGTGATCCTGAACGATGCCTACAACTCAAATCCGGTCAGCGCCGTGGCCGCACTCGCGCTTCTGCGTGACTGGAACAACTCCCGTCCGATGCGGCGGGTCGCGGTCCTGGGGGACATGCTTGAACTCGGTGAGAAGGCAGGAGAACTACACGCCGTGATCGGGCAGGAGGCATTCGAATGCGGCGTCGAACTGCTCGTAGCGGTGGGTGAACATGCCGGCGAGATCGCTGACGGGGCGCGTCTGATGGGGATGGACGGGGATTGCATCCTGCTTACCGAGAACGCGGACACTGCCTGGGACGCGCTGGACGGCAGGCTCGGATTGGGTGACCTGATCCTGCTGAAGGCGAGCCGGGGTGTGGGGCTCGAACGGCTGGCCGGGCGGATTCAGGAGAAGTACTCCGACCTCGAATCGACCGAAGGAGGTGAGTGAGGTGCTCTATCATCTGCTCCTTCCGCTCAGTGACCACATCGGCTTCATGCGCCTCTTCGGTTACATCACCTTTCGCTCGGCGCTTGGTGCCATCACCGCGCTGCTGATCTGTTTCATATTCGGCTCCTGGCTGATCCGGCAGCTCTCACGATGGCAATTACGCGAGCGCATCCGGCCCGACGGCCCGGCGACCCATCTGACCAAGGCTGGAACGCCGACGATGGGTGGATTGCTGATCCTGGCGGCAGTACTGGTGCCGACTCTGCTCTGGCAGCGGCTCGATACGAGTTTTACCTGGATCATCCTGCTCTGCACGGTCTGGATGGGGGGAGTCGGGTTCGTTGATGACTATCTGAAGACCGTGAAACAGTACCCGAAAGGACTGGTGGCGAAGTACAAGTTCCTCGGGCAGATCTCTCTCGGACTCCTGGTCGGACTGATCATGACCTTCTGGCCTCCCGGTCCGCCCGAATACGCGACTGCGACCATGGTCCCCTTCGTCAAAGACGCGATGCTCCACTTCGGCGTGTTCTACATCCCCGTAATTATCCTCGTCGTTACGGCGACATCGAATGCCGTGAACCTCACGGACGGACTCGATGGTCTGGCGATCGGACTCGTCGGGATCGCCATGCTGGCCTTCACGTTGATGGCGTACGTGACAGGGAACACGATCGCAGCGGAATACCTGAACATCATCTACATGCCGGGATCGGAGGAGCTCACGATCTTCGCGCTTTCAATGGTCGGGGCATGCCTGGGCTTCCTCTGGTTCAATGCTCATCCCGCCCAGGTCTTTATGGGAGATACCGGTTCCATGGCGCTTGGGGGAGCGCTTGCCGGGATGGCGCTGCTCCTGAAGAAGGAATTCCTGTTGATCATCGTCGGCGGTGTGTTCGTGGTGGAAGCCGCGTCGGTGCTCATACAGGTGGCTTCCTACCGGTGGAGGGGCGAGAAACGGGTTTTCAGAATGGCCCCTATCCACCACCACTTCGAACTCATTGGATGGGTGGAGTCGAGAGTGGTTATCCGTTTCTGGATCATCGGGATCCTGCTGGCTCTGATAAGCCTGACGACGTTCAAGATCAGGTAGTGGAGGACTGAAATGCTCACATTCAACCTTGACAGAAAAACAACACTCGCATCCGCCAGTGATGCCGTCGAGGTCCACTCCGACGAGACTCATTCCGTCGAGGTGGAAGAGATCGGGACGGAGCCGGGTAGCGATTCGCGCGAGACTCCACCGCCGCAGGTGGATGGAGACTGAGACGTGAATGTTGCGGGCGCGAGAGTGGTGATCATCGGTCTGGGAGTTTCAGGCCGGTCCGCGGCAAGGCTGTTGGCACGCCACGGTGCTCGCGTCCTGGCCAGTGACTCGGCGCCTGAACCTGTCCGACGGGAGGAACTGACAGAACTGGAGAATATGGGAGTTGAATTTGAAACCGGCGGACACAGCCGCACCCTTCTGGATGACGCGGACCTGGTCGTGCTCTCACCCGGTGTCGATCCCACGACCGGTCCGGCGGCCGAAGCGCTGGAACGCGGGATGAAGGTCGTGAGCGAGATCGAAGCGGCATCGTGGTTCTTCGATGGGCCGGTTATCGGGATAACGGGGAGTAATGGCAAATCGACGACGACAGCGCTCACGGCGGAAATGCTTCTGGCCGGCGGGATCGGCGCTGTTGCCGGAGGAAACCTGGGGCGTGCCTTCTCCTCGATCGTGGTTGAGGAACCGGAGGCCGAGGTGATCGTGCTGGAACTCTCATCGTTTCAGCTGGAGCAGGTTGAGACATTCCGGGCCGAAACAGGCGTACTTCTCAACGTCACTCCCGACCACCTCGATCGCCATCCGACGACGGAATCGTACGAAGCGGCAAAAGCCCGGTTGTGGGAGGGGCAGCATCAGGGGGACTGGGCCATCTACTGTGCCGATGACGACGGTGCCACCCGCCTGGCGGGACTCGCGCCTGGTGAGCGGCTTCCTTTCACTCTGGACGGCAGGCTCGCGGATTCCGGGGCATGGATCGAAGATCGTGAGGGAGCGCCTCACGCAATGGCGTCCCTGCCTGGCAGCGAGGAAACGGAGCCGCTCTTCGCTGTGGAAGACCTTCTGTTGCCCGGCACCCACAATCTCTCGAACGCGCTGGCGGCCGCTCTCACCGCCCGGCGATACGGTGTTCGGAAAAACGCGATCGGAGAAGCGCTGCGGGCGTTCAGGGCGCTCCCCCACCGCATGGAGCCGGCCGGCCGTATCGGAGGCGTACGGTTTTTCAACGACTCGAAGGCCACGAACGTGGCGTCGGCACAGGCGGCTCTGAGCAGTTTCGAGTCGGGCGTGGTCCTCCTCGCAGGAGGGAAATACAAGGGGATCCCGTTTACCCCTCTGCGAAAGGAACTCATGCGGTGCGGCATCGCGGCGGTACTGATCGGCGAATCACGGCCCCGGTTGCTGAACGATCTCGATGACACCGTACCGCTCCATGAGGCAGAGAGCCTTGAAGACGCGGTCGCGACCGCGTACCGGCTGGCCGGGAACGACGGTGTGGTGCTGTTCGCGCCGGCGTGTTCCAGTTTCGACATGTTCTCGAACTATGAGGAAAGAGGTGATCGCTTCAAGGAAGCGGTCAGCAGGTTGAGAGAGGAGGTTCTGAAGAGGGAGTGAAGTCGAGGAAACGGAAGAAGCGCAGATCATATCAGGGCCTGGTAATGAGTGGCGGTCACACCTCTTCTCCAGCAGCTCAGATGGACAGGACTGTCCTGATGCTGGTGCTCCTGCTTGTGGGTCTGGGCACTGTTATGGTGTACAGCGCTTCCTCCGCGGTCGCGGCGGCGCAGTTCGGAGACAGTGCCTGGTACCTGAAGCGTCACCTGGTACGAGTGGTGATCGGCATCGGTGTCATGTTCCTCCTCTCGAGGGCGCGCTTCACCAGAGTGGTCAGTCTCGGCCGGCCCCTTCTGGTGATCAGCTTCGTGTCACTCATCATCGTCCTCATTATTCCGGGGATCGGCGGGGAAGCGAATGGCGCCCAGCGCTGGTTCCTCCTGGGACCGATCAGCTTCCAGCCTTCCGAGCTTGCCCGCTTCGCGCTCCTGCTGTGGCTCGTCGATATGCTCGTGGTCAGACACGACGCTCTCGACCGGTTCCAGGACGGATTCCTGCCGATCATCGTTCCGGTCGCCGCAGTGATCGCGCTCATCCTGATCGAGGATTTCTCCACCGCAGTTGCCGTAGCGGTGATCTGCGCGGGATTGATACTGCTGGCGGGAGCACGTCTCCTCCATTTCGGTGTGATCGCGGCTGCGGCGGTGCCGTTGACCTGGATCGCGCTGGTGGGGAGTGAATACCGGCGGGCACGGATCCTTGCCTTCTTCGAAGGGGGAAGTGACCTTCAGGGAGCCAATTACCAGGTGTGGCAGTCCCTGATCGCGCTCGGTGATGGAGGGCTGTTGGGGAAAGGGCTCGGGCACAGCGCCCAGAAACTCAGGTTCCTCCCCGAACCGTTCAACGACTTCATATTCAGCATTATTGGAGAGGAGCTCGGGTTCATCGGCGCCATGGCGGTTCTCCTCCTCTTCCTGACGCTCGTTCTCAGAGGGTTCAGGATCGCACGGGCGGCCGGCTCATCGACCGGAGCCCTGCTGGCAGCGGGCGTCTCCCTCACGACAGGGATTTACGTGCTGGTAAATGTCGGGGTGGTGACCTCCCTCCTGCCGGCGACGGGACTTGCGCTTCCCTTCATCTCATACGGCGGCTCTTCCCTCGTAATCTCACTGGCAGGCGCGGGCCTGCTCCTGAGTGTGTCCCGAACCGTGGATCTGAGCGCGGGTGGTGTGGGGGGGAGGATACTCCCATGAGGATCTGGGTGGCTGCAGGTGGGACGGGAGGCCATCTCTTTCCCGCGCTTGCGGTGGTCGAGGAGATGGAGCGATGTCTGCCGACGGTGGACGTGAGATTCGCTGTCAGTCGACGGGGGCTCGAAGAAGAGGTCCTCTCCAGGGAAGGCCGTTCCTACACAGCCCTCGCGGTGGAAGGATTTCACCGCCGGGAAGTTGCGCGGAACCTGCTCTTCCCCGTAAACGCCTTCACCGGTCTCTTCCAGAGCCTGCGGGAAATGGTACGGTTCAGGCCGAATGTGGCTTTCGGCACCGGTGGATTCGTTTCGGGACCCGCCCTGCTTGCCGCAAGGCTCGTCGGCGTACCGGTGGCGCTTCTGGCGCTCGACGCGATGCCCGGGGCGACGATCCGCATTCTTGCTCCTCTGGCGGGACGGGTGTTCATCGCTCATGAAGAGGCACGCGGGGCACTTCGCCGGCGAAGGAACGTGGTGTTTTCCGGTACCCCGTTCCGGCCGATCGACCGCGCGGATCGCGCGGACGCGCGAGCCATGCTGGGACTCCCATCCGGGGGATTCTGCCTGTTTGTGACCGGTGGTTCCCAGGGATCGCAAGCGCTGAACGACGTGATCTCAGACGCTCTGGGGGATGTGCTCGCACTCCCCGATCTCAGCATCCTGTGGCAGACCGGATCGCGCGAATACGACAAAATCAGCAGCCGGGTCGACAGGTTCATGGAGGACGAGCCGGAGGGCGCGAACCGGCGAGTCGTGGTACGGGCGTTCATCGAAGAAATGAACACTGCCTGGTCGGCGGCGGATCTAGCCCTCTGCCGCTCCGGCGCTTCAACGCTCGCCGAGCTGAGCTCTTATGGGATCGCCTCGCTGCTGGTTCCCCTTCCCACTTCGGCAGCGGGACACCAGGAGGCGAATGCGAGGGCCCTGTCGAAGGCGGGCGCGGCGGTGCTCATATCTGAAGACCGCCTGTCAGTGGAGGTGCTCATTACCGAAATAACCAGGCTTGCAGAAGCCCCCGGGGAGTTGGAAGCAATGTCTGTGGCTGCATCCGGTTTCTCACGGGGTGACGCCGCTCTCCGGATCGCCGGGGGACTCGTCGAAATGGCCAGGGACATCCCGGATGAAGACCGTGAGAGGATGACAGCGATGTTCGCGGGGACGGGATCATGACCAGATTCACACGCATCGAGCGGATCCACTTCGTGGGGATCGGCGGGATAGGCATGAGCGGGATCGCGGAGCTGCTCCTGAAGCAGGGGTACCTGGTGAGTGGTTCAGACCTGCATCTCACCGAGGTGACCGATCGGCTTGAGGAACTGGGCGTGACCGTGTTCAAAGGCCATGACGCTGAGAATATCGAGCATGCCGACGCCGTCGTCTACACCTCGGCGGTCGATCCGGATAATCCCGAGGTCCGGCGCGGGCGCGAGTTGAAACTGCCGGTCATCAGGCGCGCGGAGATGCTGGGCGAACTGATGCGGATGCACTTCAGTGTCGGCATTGCCGGTACCCATGGAAAGACGACCACCACGAGCATGATAGGACATCTCCTCACTGAGGGAGAGCTCTCCCCGACGATTATCGCCGGCGGTCTCATGCACGATCTGGGAACCTCGATGCGACTGGGTGACGGGGAGTACCTGGTAGCCGAAGCGGATGAGTACGACCGTTCCTTCCTGAGACTCTTCCCGACCGTGGCGGTGGTGACGAATGTCGAACCGGAGCATCTCGACACCTATAACGACTTCGAAACGCTCTGCGACGCCTTCGTCGAATTCGCAAACAAGGTTCCCTTCTACGGGGCTGTGGTCCTCTGCCTCGACGATGAGGGAGCCAGGGATCTGATCCCGCGGATCGATCGTGCGCTGGTCACCTACGGTCTTACGTCCCAGGCTGATCTCAGGGCTGACTCCCTTGAATTCGAGGACAACGAAAGCCGGTTTGAAGTGATGTGGCGGGGTGATTCACTCGGGACAGTAACGCTTCAGGTTCCGGGGGTGCATAACGTACGGAACGCGCTCGCGGCGTTGAGTGTGGGGCTCCATCTCGATCTCGATCCTGCCGTGATGCTGAGTGCCATCGGCACCTTCACCGGTGTTGCCAGAAGGTTCGACATCAGGGGAGAGTACGGCGGTGTGATGGTGGTGGATGATTACGCCCATCATCCCACTGAGATAAGTGCGACGCTGAAGGCGGTCAGAGCGGGGTACGATCGCCGCATCGTGGCTGTGTTCCAGCCGCATCTCTATTCCAGGACGCGGGATTTTGCCGGGGAATTCGGTTCGGCGCTACTCGATTCCGACCTGCTGGTGGTGACCGGGATCTACCCGGCCAGGGAAAAGCCGATACCGGGAGTGTCGGCGGAGCTGATAGCCGATGCTTCGCGTGAACACGGGCATCGGCATGTGGAGTACATCCCCGATCTGCGCGACGTTCCGGCCCATCTCGCTGAAATCGCCAGGGCGGGGGATATGGTGATCACCATGGGTGCTGGAGATATCTGGGAAGCCGCCCGGGAACTCGTTGAGATACTCGAGGAGAGGGAGAAAGGGTGATGCGGATCCGGGCACTCGACGGGGCACTCCAGAAGGCACGGGTTGGTGAAATCCGTCTCGAAGAGCGGCTCGCGAATTACACCTACATGGGAGTCGGCGGTCCCTGTCGCGCGCTGGTACGACCGCCCGATCTGGTAAGTCTCGAGCGGCTGATCAAGCTCCTCGGAGAGCTGGAGGTCGCCTATGTGGCGATCGGCGGCGGGACAAACCTGCTTGTTTCTGATCAGGGGTTCGACGGTGTGGTGGTCTCAACCGATGCCCTGCAGGAATGGACGGAGACAAGCTCCAGTTCGCTGCGTACGGGTTCGGGGGTCACGACCTCCCGCATTGTGAGATGGGCGGCCGGTCGGAATCTCTCCGGCCTGGAAGGTCTTGCGGGGGTACCAGGCACGATCGGTGGAGCGAGTGTGATGAACGCCGGTGGAACATGGGGAGATATAAGCGACAGCCTGATGAGGGTCGAGGTTGTTACCGGTCCGCCCGAAGTACACACGGTGACCGTTGAAGCCGAAGCGCTCAACCTTGCTTACCGGAGTTCCTCACTTCCGGCTGGTTCGGTGATCGGCAGGGTGGAACTCGGGTTCACGTCTGAGGAGGAGCCTCATGCAGTCGAAAGGCGGACCACCGAGACGATGGAGCGGAGACTGAATACCCAGCCGAAGGGTGTGAGAAGCGCCGGGAGCACATTCAAGAACCCACCGGGTGACGCCGCCGGGAGACTCATCGAGGCATGCGGGCTCAAGGGGATGAGGGAAGGGGCCGCGGAGGTCAGTGAGAAGCACGCCAACTTCATGCTGAACACGGGAAACGCCACCGCCACGGAAATCAGAACCCTGATCGAGAGAGTGCGGGAACAGGTGAGGATCAAAACAGGTGTGAGCCTGGACCTTGAAGTGGGAACGCTTGGATTCGGGGATGATCCGGTCCTGCGCACCGTCTGGATGCCCCCCGTGAAGGGGCGTCGGGAGGCCGGAAGGATGGCGGTTCCATGAGCCGCAGAAGCAGAAAGAACCGGTTGAAGAAGCCACACAATAGTTCACGGCGTCGCCGGAAACGGAACAGGCTGCTGCCACGGGTCGGAGCGCTCCTTACAGCCCTGCTCCTGCTGAGCGCGATCGGCATCTTTGCACGGGCCGCGCTTACCGGTATTTCAGGAGCGACATCCTTCACCGTTGAGGAAGTGACGGTAGAGGGTACGAGATACCTCGATCCGGCGACCCTCCTGGCGCTCGCCGAACCTGAGCGATTCACGTCCGGTGAGGTCGGGGAAGAGGATCTGGAGCAGATGGGAGCGCGGGTAGCGGCGCATCCGCTTGTCAGGAATGTTTCCATCAGACGCAGACTCCCCGCCTCGGTGGTCATCGAAGTGGAAGAGCGCGTGCCGGTTGCCCTGCTGAACAGTTCACCTGTGCAGGGGATCGATGAAGAAGGGAACATCCTGAGTGGACTGGAGCCGCAACGCTACGGCGCGCTGCCCTTCATCACCGGTGTCACTCTGAAGACTGAAGAAGAACGGAAATCAGCGTTCCTCCGCGCGATTGAAGTGCTCCGGATACTGAGGGAGGACACACCGCGTCTCTATGACACGGTCTCGGAGGTTCAGCCGGGCGCGGACGGGGAGATCACGCTTGTTCTCTCCGGAGATGCCGTGCTCGTGAGACTGCAGGAGAAAACGATCCATGAGAACCTGCCGCTCGTCGCTTCACTGGTGCAGGAAGGCCGGAAGCGACACGGCCCGATCTCCGAAGTGGATCTGCGATTCGCCGACATGGTGATTTATCGAGAACTGAAAGGGGGCGAGTGAGCCCATGGCCGGTCAGAACCTGATCGCCGGATTGGATATCGGAACCACGAAGATCGTGGCGATCATCGCCGAACCCGACGATGACGGAACGCTGCGCATCCTGGGTATCGGAAAGAGCCCGTCACTGGGGCTCAGACGCGGTGTTGTCGTCAATCTCGAGAAGACCATCAGAAGCATCGAGGATGCTCTCGATTCAGCCGAGCGACTCGCCGGTGTGGAGATCGGATCGGTATTCGCGGGTATCGCCGGGGATCACATCCGCAGCATCAACAGCAGGGGCGTGATAGCGGTAAGCCGCAAGGGTAACGAGATCACCCAGGCCGATGTGGACCGGGTGGTGGACGCCGCCAAGGCCATCGCGCTGCCGATGGATCGTGAGATCATCCACGTGATCCCCCAGGAATTCATCGTGGACGATCAACCGGGCATCAAGGACCCCGTCGGAATGGCGGGTGTGCGTCTCGAGGGAGAGATACACATCATCACCGGTGCCGTCACCAGTGCGCAGAACATCTACAAGAGCGTCCAGCGGGCCGGTGTGGAAGTACAGGATCTCGTCCTTCAGCCGCTGGCAACCTCGTATTCGGTGCTCTCCGACGACGAGAAGGAACTGGGGGTTGCGGTACTCGACCTCGGCGGCGGAACCGCTGATCTGGCGGTCTTCTACGACGGTTCGATCCGGCACACCGCCGTGATCGGGCTGGGAGGCGAAAACGTCACGAACGACGTCGCGATCGGTCTGAGGACTCCGAGAGATCAAGCCGAATTGATCAAGATCGAACACGGAGTGTCGTTGCAGGCGATGGTGGACGCCGACGAACGGATCGAGGTACCGGGCGTGGGTGGACGGCCCCCCCGGGAAGTTTCACGGGACGTGCTCGCCGCCATCATCGAGCCGCGGATGGAAGAGATCTTCCAGCTCACCCTCCGGGAGATACAGCGATCGGAATTCGCCGATCTGCTGACGACCGGCATGGTGATCACCGGTGGGGGCGCGATGATCGATGGAGCATGTGAACTGGCTGAACAGGTGTTCGACCTTCCCGTGAAACTCGGGATACCGACGGGAGTCGCCGGACTCTCCGAGGAGGTAATGACTCCGGTCTACGCCACCGCGGTGGGTCTGCTTCAATACGCGATGCAGGAGGGCCACGGGCGGGGGAGACGACTGCTCAGTTCAGGAAATGGGCTATTCGATTCAATAACGGCGCGCATGCGCAAATGGATAGATGAGTTTTTTTAGAGTGTCATGTCACGTAGCAAATGTCGGCACCGCTCGAATGCGACGGTTGTTGCGTGACAGGGCACTGGAGTGTAACAGAACCGGAATGTCGGCCGGAGGTTCCGGCTGGCAGCCGGCAGCAGAGCGGGAGGTAGAACAATGACACTGACCCTGGGGCTGGCAACCGAAGGGCATGCCATCATGAAGGTGGTAGGTGTCGGAGGCGCGGGCGGTAACGCGGTGAACAGGATGATAGGCGCCGGGCTCACGGGTGTCGAGTTCATCGCCGTGAACACCGATGCCCAGGCCCTCGACAACTGCAAGGCCGAACAGAAGGTGCAGATCGGAAACAGTTTCACGAAGGGCCTCGGGGCCGGCGCAAACCCCGAGATTGGTCGCCGTGCCGCCGAGGAGGATCGCGATGCCCTCCATGAGGTGGTCGTGGGAGCCGATATGGTATTCATCACCTGCGGCATGGGTGGCGGCACCGGAACGGGCGCGACTCCCATCATCGCGGAGGTCGCCCGCCAGCAGGGAGCCCTGACGGTTGCGGTGGTGACCAAACCGTTCCTCTTCGAGAGCGTCAAACGGCATAAACGCGCCGAGGAGGGAGTGCGGATTCTCAAGGAGTGTGTCGATACGCTGATCGTGATCCCGAACCAGCGACTGCTGGCTATCGCTGATGACGACACGCCTTTCACCGAGGCGCTCCGGATGGCCGATGACATCCTCCTCCATGCCACCCGGGGCATCAGTGATCTGATCACGATCCCCGGTCTCATCAACCTCGACTTTGCCGACGTGCGGACCGTGATGATGGAGATGGGAGACGCGCTGATGGGGACCGGTGAGGCGAAGGGGGAGCACCGGGGTGTCGAGGCGGCCACCCAGGCGATCTCGAGTCCGCTGCTCGAAGAGGTCTCGATCGAGGGAGCGAGTGGACTCCTGGTGAATATCACCGGCAGTGCGAGCATGACCCTGAACGAAGTGAGTGAATCGGTCCAGCTTATCAATGAGGCCGCCGGGAGTGACGCGAACGTCATCTTCGGGGCCGTGGTGGATGACCGCATCGGAGACACGATCCGTGTTACCGTCATCGCCACCGGGCTTGGCGGCAGCGGAGGCCGGAAGAGGGGCATTCCGTTCGAAGAGCCGGAAGAGGAAGGAAAAGTCGTGGTCTTTCCCACTCAGGGTCAGGATCATGCCTCGGAGATCCCCGCGTATCAGCGGGGGGGCGGGCTATCCGCCAACGGCAGGGAACAGATCGTGATAGAGAAGGGGCAGATCCAGTCGTTCACTCCCGATGATCTGGATATCCCCACCTTCCTGCGCAAACAGATGGACTGACGGCCGCTCCGCCGGACCGGCGTCGGGTCCGGTCATCGCTCGTCGTTCCATGCTGCCCGGGGTGTTCCCCTCTCAGCCTCCCGCGAGAGGGGGGCACCCCGTTTTCTGTCGGTTCAGGGGATCACTGGCTGAGGAGCCGGCCGACGGTCTCGACCAGTTCGTTCACGTGGAAGGGTTTTGCGATGGTCTCGTCGGCGCCCAGCTGACCCGCCAGATGGAGGTAGGTTGAACTGTCCACGGCGCCCGAGATGGCGATGATCTTGAGATCGGACTGTTGCTTCCTCAATTCAGAGATGGTCTCGATACCTTCCTTCCCGGGCATGATCAGATCGGTAATGATCAGGTCGACCTGGTTCGATCGGAAGACCTCGAGCCCGATATCACCATCAGCCGCGTCGAGCACCTCATATCCTGCGTTCTCCAGCACGGCTCGCACCAGCTCACGGATATTCTCTTCGTCGTCGATAACGAGAATGGTCTGTGTCCTGTCCATATCAGATCCGTCCGTTCTCAGGTTCCGGCGCGTCTCAGCACCGCGTTTCCATGCCATTGATAAAACATGCTGTCAATCACCGGCACCGCTCCTCATTGCATGTGAGCCCGGAGGTGTTCCAGTACCGCTGTGTGTTGCGTCTGCGCTCTCTCAATGTGGCCGATCGCTCCTTCTATTTCATTCATTTTCGCACGTGCCTCGATGGTGTTCAGAATGGAGGCAAGTTCGGTCGCTCCGATCGTGGCAGCGGCTGATTTGTAAGCGTGGGCTGCCCGGGCGATTTCCTCGACCTCACCACCGGCGGCAGCAGCCTGCAGCGCCTCCATTCTGCCGGGTGCGTCGTCGAGGAAGAGTTCCAGCATGCTCTCCACCGCGTCTTCGGCTCCAGCCTCCCTCATCGTCTCCCTGAAGGATTCCAGATCGACCGGTGGAGATTCTTCGTCATCGGTCTGTTTCCCGGCGGAATCGCTGACAGGATCGGATGTCCATTCCTCAACCACGGCGTACAGCTGGTGTGGCCGGAACGGTTTCGAAACATATCCGTTCATTCCCGCTTCCAGAAATCGTTCTTCATCTCCCTCGAGCGCGTGGGCGGTAAGCGCGATGATGGGCAGATCCGCAAACTGATGATCGGATCGAATCTCCCTGACCGCGTCGATCCCGTCCATGGTCGGCATCTGGATGTCCATCAGCACGATGTCGTATGTATTGCTTCGAACCGCATTGACCGCTTCCTGGCCGTTCTCCACGATATCGACTGTGTGTCCCCGTTTCCGGAGCATCGTGGAAGCGACCTTCTGGTTCACCGGGTTGTCTTCGGCCAGCAGGATCCGGCGATGCGGCCGGGTTTCCTCAATGGAGTGCCTGGTGACCAGGCGTCCCGCAGGCAGCTCGTCCTTCGTCTCAGTCAGAACCACGATGGTCGCCTCGAGCAGGTCGGTCCGGGAGACCGGCTTGGTGAGGTAGGCCTGAACCCCAATCTCCCGGCAGCGCTGGCCGTCACCTTTGCGGGCACCCGAGGAGAGAAGCATCATCTTTGTGTTCTTCAGGACGGGATCACCCCGGATGATCTCCGCCATTTCGAATCCGTCACGTCCCGGCATATAGCCATCGATGACCGCGAGGTCGTACGCATTATCCTCAGACGCCGCCTGATGGAGCCTGGCCAGGCCGGCGTCGGCGTCCTCGGCCTCGTGCACCGAGATGCCGACGGCGCCCAGCATCTCCCGCACGATCCTCCGGTTGGTCGCGTTGTCATCCACCACGATCGCTCGCACACCGCTCAGCGTGATCCGCTCCCGCTCACCGGCAGGATGTACCTCACTCTCACTGATCTTGAGAGGTATCCTGAAGCTGAACTCACTTCCCTCTCCGACGGTGCTGGTGACCACGATCGTACCGCCCATGAGGCCGACGATCCTGTTCGAGATCGCCAGACCGAGTCCGGTGCCCCCGTACTCCCTCGTGGTGGAAACATCTGCCTGTGAGAACTCCTCAAAGATGGAATCGAGCTTCTCCTCGGGGATGCCGATCCCGGTGTCGCGTACACCGAAGCGCAGGAACGCACCCTCATCCGGATCGGTGAACGATGCGACCGTTACGGCGATCTCACCCTTGTGGGTGAATTTCACCGCGTTGCCGATCAAGTTGTTCAGGACCTGGCGGAGCCTGCCGGGATCACCTGTCACCATTTCGGGGACATCGGGATGGATATCGGAAACGAGCTCAATCCCCCTCTCGAAGGCGGGAACGACAAAGGTCCGCAGGGTGGAATCGACGACGACAGCCAGATCGAAGGGGATTTCCTCGATGGCGAAGTGGCCGCTCTCGATCTTCGAGAAATCGAGAATGTCGTTGATGATCCGCAGCAGGGCATCCGCAGATGTTCGAACGAGTTGAGCGGATGTTCTCTGTTCGGGAGTGAGTTCGGAGTCGAGCAGCAGCTCAGTCATGCCCAGAATCCCGTTCATCGGGGTGCGGATCTCATGACTCATGTTCGCCAGGAAACTCGTCCGTGCCTGGGCCATCTGCTCGGCGGATATGCGAGCCTCTTCCAGCACCACCCTGGCCTCGGCCCGCGCTGTTACATCCCGGGCGATCCCGCGCGCCCCCGTGATGACACCACGGCTGTCAAGGATCGGGCGCGCCGCGAAACTGAGGTTTCTCGGCTCTCCATCAGAACTGAAGAAGACGATTTCGAAGTCGATCAGTTCCTCACCAGACAGGACCAGCTGGAATTTCTGCATGCCCCGTTCGACCTCTTCGGGGTCCATGTATTCGATAAACGGCTGGCCCAGAAGGATGTCACGACTGGTCCCGAGTATGTTCTCGGCGGCGCTGTTGAGGAATGACCACCTTCCCTCGGAGTCCACTTCCCAGACCATGTCGGAAGCGGATTCGACCAGTCGCCGGTACTGCTCCTCGGCATCACGCAGTGCTTCTTCGGCTTCTCTGCGTTCCTCCTCTTCCCGGTCCCTCTGGAGCCTAGCGCTCATGATCGGTGCGATGTTCGCAGCCAGGACCTCCAATAGATGGAGATCGGCATCGGTATAGTCGGTCTCCTTGTTGCCGATCAGGAAATTGCCGATCAGGGTATCCTGATGCACGATCGGTACATTGAGGGCCCGGTGGACCGGCAGATGACCCTCGGGGACGGTGAATGGTTCGTTCAGGAAAGCGCTTACCCGCTCACGCATCGATTTACCCCAGAATCCCGGCCACGATTCCTCAGGGAAGACGATGTTCTTGTCCGGCATCTGACAGCTATCCCAGATGTCACGCGTCATCGACGGACAGACCCACGATCCCTCATCGTCGATATACCCGAAAATGCCGTACTCACTCTCAAAGGTCTCCAGGATCATCTGCAGGATCTCCCCGAAGACCTCTTCATCATTTGAAGCCAGGAACGCATTTGAGATTTTATTCCTGAGGCGGAGCTCACGTTCCGTGAGTTCGACCGTCGCCTGGGCTTCCTTGATCCTCGTGATGTCATCGTAGATGACGAAGGTCAGCGCCTCCGGGCCTGCCGTCGAATGTATGGCCGAGGCCTGCACCGGAATCAGGTTTCCTGTCTTCGATTTCCGGAGCGTCTCGATGATCGTGGCCTCATCTCCATCCACCTGACGGTCGTATGCCCTGGCCTGGTCGACTTCCCCCTCCGGCACCACGAGCAGGTTCAGATCGGCACCGACAGCCTCATCACGCTGGTAGCCGAAGATGCTGGTGAATCCGGGATTGATGTCGAGGATAACACTGTTCCGGTCTACCATGGCGATCGCGATCGGCGCCCGTTCGAAGAAAGCCTGCAGGCGGTCCCGCTCGGTCTCCAGCAGGATATCGCTCAGCTCCAGGCGGACATTTACCTCGAGGTGCCTGATGGTCTGCCGGTGGGACCGCAGGTGGATGATCGAAATGATCATCCCGTAGAGGAATGTCAGAAACGCCGCGAAGATATGAAAGCGATCGGAACCACTGATCAGAATTCCTCCGATCAGGGGGAGCAGCATGGCCGCGGAAAAAATATGAAAACTTACCCTGTCCGCCACGAGCGTGCTGGTCGCGCCGGCGACCAGACCCGCGAACACGACCAGGATAAGCGCCAGTTCTTCGTGGCCGAGTCTTCCGGAGAGCAGCAGGACACCGAGGCCCCACGCCAGACCTGAGAGGAGAATCGATCCCCGCATGGCCAGATAGATGCTCTCCGCCGTCCCTCCTCTCGAACAGAATAACCGCCGGAGGGTGAAACGGAGACCGGTAACGAGCACCACAGCCGATACCCAGAGATACACGGTGCTGTTCGGGACTCTTCCCCAGATGATGCCCGCGACGATGCTGATCAACAGCAGGTGAACGAGCTCGGCAGTCGGGCTTTCGTTCAACAGTCTGTCGGAGAGGCGTCCCCGTGTCTCGCGGGAAACATGGTCCTCGATTAACACCTTCCGTTCCGCGATATCCATTCCCGGCGAAATGACTGCAGGGGAAACCGCCATGGATTCTGACACACTCTCGCAGGTTCGATCCGGTTGATCGTCCATAATCAAGATCCCACAGGGAGGGCGTTCCGCCGGCCGCGGCCCCGGTACGCCGGTTTGTCTGATGGGCATCCCGATTAGATTCGGATACTATTGGGCGGGTCTGCAAGCAGATAGTACCGATGCAGTCATGCTCCAATGACCCGATGGTATGGTCGAGAGCCGGAACCTGAGCCGAAGAAAAAGAAACCGAAGAAGGTAGGGAAGAAGAAGCCGAAGAGGCAGAGGTAAACTCCGGGAGTTCCGTATGGATGATCGTGACCGGATAATCGATACCGTAGCGGCGTTCCAGGAACTGGGCCTGACCCCTGTCGATCACTCTCCCGTTACCACGGAGACTGTAAAGGTCGGCTGGCGGAAGCATAAAGTAACCGTGGCCCGGCCCTCCATGGGCACGCTCGTAACCATCGCGGCGCTCAATCCATCAGCCGATCGGGCCGAGGAGGCTGTAGGACGTGCGTTCGAAGAGATCGAGCGCCTCGTCGCCATCCTGAGCCGGCACGACCCCTCATCGCCTCTCTCGTATCTGAACCAGGAGGGATCCATCGAAGGGATCCCCGCCGAACTCGATCACGTGGTAGAACGGGCCCTCCACTATAACCGCTTCAGCGGCGGCACATTCGATGTCACGGTCAAGCCGCTCACCGACCTCTTCGAGGGCGGATTGGACACCTCCGAAATGGTCGAACCGTCGGATGAAGACCTGAAAGACGCTCTCGATCGCACCGGCGTGAACGCGCTCGAGTTCGGGGAACGCGCCCTCAGGTTCCGCAAGGAGGGGATGGGGCTTACCCTCGACGGGATCGCGAAGGGCTATATCGTGGATATGGCCGCCGGGGTTCTCAATCGTCACCGGATCAGGAATTTCCTCATCAACGCCGGTGGAGATATCAGAACAGGGGGAAACCGGGAAGATGGAGGGCCATGGACGATCGCCGTTCAGGATCCGGCCAAAGCAGGTGAGTATCCTGATATCCTCACCTTGACCGATGGAGCTGTCGCAACATCGGGAAGCTATGAAATCTACTTCGACCCGGAGATGACATATCACCACATTGTGGATGCCGGATCAGGTCGATCTCCCGGCATGAAATCGAGTGTTTCCGTAATCGCGCCTACCGCGCTGGCGGCCGATACCCTGGCGACGACACTCTTCATCATGGAGGAGGAGAGGGGACGGGGACTGATTGAATCTCTCCCCCGGTGCGATTCCCTGATCATCGACAGGAACGGCGCGATGTCGAAATCGACCGGATGGCCGGGCCGGCTGCCCGATGATGCCGGAAGGCAGACGCCGCGTTGACCGATGGAACGGGTTCAGGATACGATGGCGGATGAGTGTCCTGTCAGGTGACAAACGTCGGCACCGAGAGTGACGCCGGACGCCTCGGCGCTCTCGATGCAGCACCACAATTACGGAGCGGTGTACTTAGGCGAGGAGGCGGAACGCAGCCGGTCGGGATTCGGCGCCGCTCGAATGCCATAGTTGTTGCGTGACAGGGCACTAGCAACAGAAGCATGAGCAATCATTGAAAGCAGGGATGTAATGGAAGGAAAAGCGAGACTCGATCCGGCAGGCGCGTTGGACTACACGAACATGCAGGCGACGGCCCTTGTGCTGCTCAGGATCTTCATCGGCTGGCACCTGTTGTATGAGGGGCTGATAAAGGTGTTCAACCCGTACTGGACGGCGGGTCCGTATCTGGCTGAATCGAAGTGGATCTTCAAGGGGATCTTCACCTGGATGGCTGATCATCACACCATCCTCGGAATCGTCGATTTCCTCAACCAGTGGGGACTGATCGTGATCGGTCTCTGCCTGATCCTCGGACTTTTTTCCAAACCCGTGGCACTTGCCGGCATGATACTCGTGCTTTCCTACTATCTGGCCAATCCGCCCTTTATTGCCTTCAAGTACATGATACCGACCGAGGGCAGTTACATCATCGTGAACAAGAATCTGATCGAAGCGGCCGCCCTGCTGGTACTCGCGCTCTTCCCGACCGGAGGGATCGTGGGACTGGACAGGCTCAGATTACAGAAGAAAACCGGGTAAGAGAGTTTACAGAAGAGAGTATCCGTGGAGGGATCGAGATGAACCAGGATGAGACGAGGGACCACGAGGAACAGACGGCAGCGGAGCCGGAAGTTCAGCAGCCTGATCCACCGGCAGCAGGGACTGCAGACGCCAGTGGCGGCATCGAGCGCCGTGATCTGTTGAAAGCACTGGCGGGCATTCCGGTAGTGGGGTGGCTCTTCTGGCGTGCTTTCAAGAAAAAGGGAATGGATACCCGGAGGCGCCAGCAGATCATGGATGAGCTGGGGGAACTGCCGGGAGCGCCGGCGGTCATCTCATCGTCGCGGCACGCCGCGGGGGAGAAGATCCGCCTCGGGGTAATAGGATATGGCGGTGAGGGGCACTGGCTCACCTGGTGCGCCGGATTCGTGCCCGCCGGATACATCGACACCTGGAAGAACGAGAATCCCCAGGGATTGAAAGATTTCATGGCCCAGACCGATCTGAATGTCGAGATCACCGCCGTGTGCGATCTCTTCGACAAACGGGCCGAAACGTGCATGGACGCCGCGACGAACGAACTTCGACCGGGGGGTGGACCTCATCAATACGGGACAAAACGGTATCGGGATTACCGTGACCTGCTCCGGTCGGGTGATGTGGATGCCGTTCTCATCGCCACCCCCGACCACTGGCACGCCCGGATGGCAATGGACGCGGCCGCTGAAGGGATCCATGTCTACCTAGAGAAGGCGATGACCCGTATAGAACAGGAGGCCCTCGACCTCCGCCGGGCGGTGAATTCCTCCGGTATCGTCTTCCAGCTCGGTCACCAGAACCGCCAGCTGGAGAGTCATGAGAAGGCAAAACAGATCGTGGACAGGGGCATCCTCGGTCCGATCACCCTGATCGAGACCACCACCAACCGCAACTCGCCAGGAGGCGCATGGGTTTACGATATCGATCCGGATGGGACGCCGGAAACCATCGACTGGGATCTCTTCCAGGAAGCCTCGCCGAGCAGGGTCCCCTTCAGTCCGGAACGGTTCTTTCGCTGGCGGTGCTGGTTCGATTACGGGACCGGACTGTCCGGCGACCTCTTCAGCCATGAGTACGACGCGGTGAACCAGATCCTCGGACTGGGAATACCGGAAACCGTCACCGCCTCGGGCGGGATCTACTTCTACGACAACGACAGGTTCTTCGACATCTATGATCGAAGTGAATTCCCGGTTACCGAGAAGCGGGACGTCCCCGACGTCTTCCACGTGGCCTGTGAGTACCCGGAGAGGAACCTCACACTTCTTTACAGCGCCACGCTCTCCAACAGCCGGGAGCGCGGGAAGCTCATCATGGGACATGATGGCACGATGAACGTGATGGCGAACCTGACCGTATTCGCCGACAGTGCGTCATCCCGCTTCAGGGAAAAACTTGACAACCGGATCATCGATCCCTCCCTGCCGCTCTTTACGTGGCAGCAGGGATCCGACCGGATTGACGCGGTCACCTCGGCATCAGATCAATACTTCCTGTCGAGGGGACTGATGTACACATACCGGGGCGGTCAGAAACTCCCCACGAATCACCTCCACATCGCCGAATGGCTCGACGTCATCCGAAACGGCGGGACCCCCAGCTGCAACATTGATCGCGGGTTCGAAGAGGCGATGGTCTGCCACATGGCCACGAAGTCGTACCTCGAAAAACGACAGGTCAGGTGGGACCCGGCCCGTCAGCGGATTGTCTGAACATGCGTCCGTGCTGCTGGAGGTGATACATCTGGAGGT
>SDBT01000456.1_pt1 | contig 64629 bp, 107 predicted proteins | sample 2277101 | NCBI WGS metagenome assembly SDBT01 (sample SAMN10404973, study PRJNA504765) | marine sediment metagenome | isolation source: marine sediment core GS10_PC15, 103 cmbsf | place: Arctic Ocean: Southern Knipovich Ridge | collected 2010 | reverse complement strand
CCTTTTTAATATCCTTCGGCAGTTGGGCCTTAACTTTCGCAATAGCTATGTCTTTGAGCTTCCTGGCTTCCGCAGAGGTTAATTTACCGTCCCTGAGTGCTGCCTTAATTTCCGGTACGATTGTTTGCTCTATTTCCTTTACGGTTGTATTCACCGTGTGAGATATATGAGCCATGGCATTGTTTACTACTTCATTTTTGGTCTTGGTTTTAAGGTATTTGCTTAGCTCGATTAAACCCCATGAAATAAGTCCGGTTATAATCGTTCCGGCAACCGGCAAAACAGCATTAACGAAAATCGGTATTAACATTTCTAAAAAGTCCATGATATTATCTCCTGTTTATTTTAATATTGCCAATGTACGTCCTGTGGATTTCTCTTTGCAGTTCCTAAATGTATGAATGTCTTGCCCTCTCCAATTCTTCTAAAGTCCACCACATATACAGCCTTTAATATTTTATGTCTTGTGAAAGAGTTGAGACACTCTATGTCTATACCCTCTCCGGTTATATGATCTGATTCAGGTTTTCCACCTTCAGCCTTGTTATGTATCTTACACCGACACCAGCTAATAACTTTAAAACCGATCCCGGCCAAAGTTCTGACCGCTTGGAGTTTGTCAATAAAGTATTTATTTTCCAGAATAAATCCGCATCCGCATTTACAAACTGCTTCAGATGAATCAAAATTTCTTGTCAGATCGCCCATTTTCTTCCTCCCTGTTTATTTTGTCTTTACATTCACCGCAAACATTACCTTCATTTATGGCATAAATTACAACTGTCTTTTTTCCGCAGTTTTCGCAGATTGACATTATTCTTTCTCTAATGCCCGATTAATAACCAGCTCTAATTGTTCTAAGGTAATTTGTTTTTTCAGCGTTTCTTTAATTTCGTTCGTATCTTCCTTGATAGATTGAATCTGTATTTCGTGCCTGTTTAAAGTTGCATTCTGTTCCTTTTCGCCGGCCATGCTGTAAAGAATAAATGCACCGGAAAACATTAGAAGAATTCCAAAGAAACTAAGGGCCGCTTTCCACGATATTTTTTTAGTTAGACAACCGACAACCCCGCCTCTGCCGTCTTCGCCAAACAAAGCCGTGTGGTGTCCATCCCCTCTTTTGTGACATTCTTTATCTGGACAAGTCATTTCGTATTATCTCCTTATTCGACTTCGTTGTTAGGAAAATCTGCATCCAAAATTTAATTAACTTATTGAAATTCTTTAGGCACCATACGAGAATCAATATAAAAACGACATCCGTAAATATAAGTGTTGTTAATAATGTCCAATTCATCACACGGGATTGTTTATTTATTCTTTGATAATTCTGTTGAAACTTCTATTTTAATATTCTCAAGTTCGACTATCCTCGCATCAATGTCTATAATTTCAGATTGTAAATTCTTTTTCCTACTTTCAAGATCTATTATATCCCGTGTAATTGTATTGATGGTATAAACTTCTTCTTGATTAACTTGTTTTGTGATTGTTATTTCTACATCATTTTCTGCTTTCATTTGATTTCTCCTTTATAGGCTTTCTAATGCAGTCCAATCTTCATAATATACAACTGCCCGAATCGTTCCCTGAGCTGTGAAAACATCAACTCCAGGATTTGAGTTCTTTGTAATTGTAATATCTGTTTCACCGCTTGTAATTGCAGTTGCAGCATTTTCATCAAAAAACTTATTAACTTTTGTATTTTGAGCTACCGCCTGATTTGTTGCAATAGCTTGAGTCGCTCCAGTAACATATTGGGCATTCCATGTTTCAGTAGCAGCCAATGCAGTATCAACTCTCATTTGAACACCGAGAATTTTAGCTCCACTTGGAATATTAACCTGAATTGTAATGGTATGATCTGCTGTAATATTCGCTGTTGCAGAAAAGGCTACTCGTCCAACTCCTCCCAAAGCATCACAAGCAAACTTTTCAACCATCTTAGCCGTAGTTTCAGTCAGTCGCAGAGCTTCAATCGCACCAGCTATAAGGGAGAGTTGGTCTTCGGCAGCATGACCTACACCTGTATCTACATCCCCTTTAGTAGGTAGTAGACCAGAAATGATTGCAGAAGAAGTTACTCTGCGTAGAGCTGGATTTGAGCTACCACCACTGATATAACTTGCATCAATCGTCCAATACCTTGCTCCTAATATAGAAATCCCAATACTATTATCCGCATTCGCATAAAACCCAAAACCTCCAAACCCAAAACCAAAAGTTGGTGTCACAGGATCATCGTGCAATGGCAAAACAATCCTCGGCTTTCCACTTCCAGAAACCACTTCAATAATAATAACATCATTCACATAAGTAATATTCCCATCCGTGCAAACTCCTGTTGCTGCTTGCCGATCTAAAGTAACAGAAGTATTACCCACAATTGAAACCACAATATACGTTCCCACCGTGGCATTTGTGCCGCTGTTTACAATAACAGCATCACCGACAGCAAGCCCATCATCAATCGTGGCATCTAACGTTAATACTGACGGATCTGCATTAGAAATACTCACCCCCGTCAGAGTCGCAATATCATTTCCACCTATGAGCATAGGTTGGCCTGCCGTAATAACGTGGTGGACTTTTTCAGATGATTTTAAATTTGTAATATTAGGATCGTTTATATCACTGTTGTTAAAAACTGTTCGTCCATGTATTTGTACTGCCATTTTAAACCTCCTTGTTAAGCAAGATATCCTAAATTCACAACCGCTCTACATTGAGCAACAATACTACAAACACTGGTAACACCCGCTGATCCTCCGGCAATCGTGAATTGAATAAGTGTTCCTGTTGGAATTTCTACTGCACCAGTCCATGACAAAGTTGCTTCTTCCTCTAAAAATACAAGAGCACCGTCCGCAACACTTATCAAAACAGCGGGTTCAGCATCATCCGTCTGAATTGAAATAGATGTCAAAGATCCGCCTGAAATGTCAACATTCGGCATTCTGAAAGTTAGTTTTTCTAATATGACTGATTGGGTCGTGCCAGTGAATAAAGTATCAGTACCGGCAGCTTGATTTAAGTCAATAGTCGTGGCTGCTATCTGAAGCTTACCGATTGCTCGATTAACTCCATCTACCGTACCAAGTTGTAAATCATATAAAGATTTGCTTGCCGGCATGGGACTTCCTAATCCGGCACTTGTTCCAGCAATAAATTTGGCCAGCGGTGTAGCATTTGAAAATTTGGTTTTCATATTTCCGAGAACTTTTGTTTCCAAATCACCAATGTCACCAGAAAGAGTAACTGCTAAACCAGCGGTATGTTCATAGATCAAGACTAAAGCTGCAAGCCTTACAACATCTTTCCCTAATGTCGTTAGTTCGGATGCGTCATAAGCAAAACCACAAAATAGCATACTTGCTGCAACCTGTTCACCTTCTTCATCAATACCGATACTTCCATCGTTGTTTACTCGGTAAACCCCACCGAGTACGACATCGGTATTATCCCCAGTTGTTTCAGATGCATACCAAGTCTCGATTAAATCAGCATCACTCATATCAAGAGTATGAAAGGTAGCCGAAGTTGAAACCACATTGGCACCAACCGCAAGTCCAGTAATATCATATTCGCCTGTCCCAAGGAGACTTCCCTTGATCGTTGCAACCGCATTTATATCTGTTTTTGCAGCCGCATCTCCACCATCTGTACCGATTTCTAAGTAGGCAGCAGCAACTTTGTCTACGCAGAGAATAGGAAGATCGGGAGTGGTTTTCAAATCGGCCAAATTTGCAGGCGTCCACGCAATAGAAGTATTCGTACCCAATACACATAATGTATAGCTCGATAGTTCGGCATGTGCCAATAGATCAGCTTGGGTAATAGTTACTAACTCACCTAATTTCGCTAATTCGGTTTGGAGTACTACATTATCATCGTTAATAGACCCAACCGCTTCGGGAATTACAAATAGGATATGTGCAATCCCATGAAATCCATGTAAGAATTGATGAATAGAAGCTTCGCCATAATCATCGCTAACAGATCCAGCGCCAGTAGATCCAATAGCGTCCACTAAGGATTTACTATCTGCAAGTTCAGTCCCAAGAGCCGTTCCACCCGAAGCTACAAACGCAGCGAGTGAATTTGTCGTAGGATCTGCCGGTAATGTTGCACCACTGATGGTATCCGTATCGGCTAAAATAGCAATACACGCAGTAACAACTTGTTTTATGTACGTCATTAACGATTTAGCTGCGCTTACAGCCCCAGTTCCAGCAGCTTCTCGCGCGTGTCCAATTGTATCTCGAAAATTCATGTTAATCTCCTTTTCCTCCGCCACCGTCTGATATGGTCAGACATCCTGTTAAAGTCCCGATCCTATTCGAGCTATATTTCTACCAAAATATGATCCAGAACCGAATATGTTATCAACTGTAATGCTTGCCAATTCTACAGATCCAGCAAATGCAGAGTTGGCTTTAAACTTTAAAAAATCTGTATCAAGAGCAGTAATGTCATCAGAATATGCTCCGCTTGAATTGACAATCGCCCCATCAACAGAACCGAATTCAGGGGTCAGGGTTCCGGCTGTTCTTACAATGGTGTGATTTACATCATAATTGTTTCCTGCTTGTGCAGGGGTGCCTGATTGGGTCAGATCACTTGCCGTACCCGCAACCTTATTCGCCTTACCTGTGAGCGCTCCTGCCGCTGCCTGTGGTGCCCAGCCTGTGCCTTCTGTCCAATTGGTGAGGGTGACAGCTTCAACCCTAACATTACGGAGATAGAAAACATCATCCGTTCCCGCATCTTGCCAACTGTTGGCTGTGCCATCGTAACCCCAAATCTGTATAACATCAGCCACTGCAATAGCATAAAAATCAATACTTGCCAAGGCACCTGTTGTGTTGTTTACTATATCACTATAGACACCCCCCAACCGTATTTTAATTCCATCTATATTACTCTGCCCACTTGGAATATAATAATCAACCCTACCCCTGTAACAGTTACCTACGGTCATAACACCAGTGGTTTTTGTAGCATAATGAGAACTATCAACATTGTTAGTAGTAAATCTAAGCCAGTTATCGGAAGGAGGTTGCCCGGCAGCATCAGCATCGGTGTCTATATTGCCTACAACAGTCCCCCGTTGTGGAGTCCATCCATCTGCGCCAACACTAAAATTACTCGTATAGCTATTAGCCTCTGTCACCGCAGCAAACCCGCCATCTATAACTATCATAATTCCCCCTCTAATGCTACCCTTCTACCATCTATAACTATATTAGACCCTAACATAATTCACCTTATCCATTCTTAGATATCGCATATTGATATTGTCCTGTAATAGCATATGGCCCACCAGCAGACGCCTGAACAGTAACCTGAATATCATCTCCGGCCAAATGCGCCATACCAAACATATCAACAAGTGAAAAGTAAATGGCAAAATTATTCGTGTCAATTGTGAAAGTCTGAACATTCACCGATACATCATTGATCAATTCATAGAGCTTAACTGCAACTGTATTAGCTCCGGGATCAGCACACTTTATCCTTAAGCTGTTGATCATATAACTCGATATCGAATCATTGAGATCAAATATATCTGTCTCAGAAGCGTTTATTGCATTTATTGTGACAGATACATCTGGCAATTGATCCCAAACCCATGGACACCAAGAAGAAACCAGAAGGAAATCATCGCCTACATCTGGAGTATTAAGAAATGCTGGATATACCGTAACTGTATCAGCCGCCTGACTGAAAGAAACAACCGGGCGAGTTTGCCCTGCATTCTGGCCGTTTATGGATATCAACAATGCTCTTTTCCACCAATCATCTGTTCCTTGGGTAAGGGCAGCAGCGTCTATAATTATTGTAGATGTTGTTCCTGTATCTGCTTCTATTTCAACAACACCATAACTTAGTTGTGTATGGACAAGATCAAGCGAAGCTTTTACCGAATCATTCTGATCTGCACCGCCGTCCCCAGTATACGCTCCTATTCTCGCCGTCACATCAGCGGCTTCCACGACAAGATTCGACCATACCATATCAGGAATGTAAACCGTTTCACCATCAACAGTAGCCGTAATTCCTCCAACTACTAATCGATATACGTCCCCAACTGCCCATTCCGCAGCAAGAAAACGATAGGAGCAGGTTACAAGACCGTTGGATTTCGCAAAAGTCGGTTGAGTACCGACAGCACTAAATGCAGCTCCGGCAGCAGTACCCTTTGACATTACGTTACTGATACTCGTTATGTCTATACTCGCAGAAGCCACAGCCCCGGCATCAAGATCAAAAATCGTGATCGTAAATTGCAAATACGCATCTTCTTCAACAGAAGCAGATATACTTTGCTCGAATCGTGCTTGCGCACCCCCAAGAGCGTTGATAATCCATTCGCTTCGTTCAAGTAAAGTTCCGTCACGATTTGCAACGACCGCCGCAGTCGTAACAGCATTAGCTGAATTATTCTTTCCTATAAATTTATATTCATCCCATGCCATTAGTTATCCCTCCTTTATTGTACCAACAGAGTTATGGTCACAACTACATCATTAGCTGTGCCCGTTTCTGTTACTTTGATTTTCATAAATCGTGCTACTCCGGGTTGAAAAGTGTAAATATCTATGCCGTCGCCCCCGGGACCACTTGTTTTAGTGTGTCCTGTTGCGATATCACTTGCCCCTGAAGGTTCTAAATAATTAGACCCGTCATTAGACACTAAATACTCGAACTTTCCTGTGCCATCCCCCGTAAGAACCACTTGAAGAGAAAAATAACCTTCTGGCTGGTACTTATTAAGGTCTATGGCGTCAGAGCTTTCATTAGTATTTTTAGTAATAGTTTCAGTAGAGAATATTTCCACAGTATTAAGATATTTGTCGCTCATAACGTCTTCCTCCTTTGCCTGTATTTTAGTAAACGATCATTATAAAGTTTAGCTATCCTTGACATTCGTTCATCAAGGCGCTCTATCATTGTTCTTTTCCTGTCTGGAGCGTAGACCTTAGACTCCATGACAGTGGCTTTTCTTTTTCTTATCTTTCCCATCAGCCTAGAAGCTTTCCTATACTGGACGGCAAAGCGTCTAATCCTGTTGGTTTTTTTATCAAATTTACGGGCTTCGGACCTATCGGTTTTAATCAATAGTTTATAACCCTGCTCTGCCTGAACGATTTCTTCCAAGTTATCATAAAACCTGTTTACGTCTTTGCCCATGCTTCCAATAGGTTTTTTAGTAATAAATCCTTTTATCCCCGGCATTACTTCATACCAATGTTTTTCAACTTCTGGGATTTCATCTGTTTCAAATAAAGGATCAATTAAATTAAGACCTGTTTTTCCAAGGCTTCCAGTCCAGGCACGGATCCAGTTTTCAGTTTGGAGCGGAGAAATCCCCGTTACTTTCCCGAATTTTTTAACCACGGTGCTTGTATATTGGGTTGCCCTCATTGCAGGGGGAAGCTCCTTGGTAGCCTCGCTTTCAATTGGACGCTCCATAAAGAAACTCCAATTCGTTATGTTCTCCAATAATGGCAAAGCGGCTGTGGGCCAAAGCCCGGGTAATGCACCATCTTTCATGGCCTGTGCAATTGACTTAAGCTCTTTAGGATCATTGAGATAAATGTAATCTAATATTCTTTCAGGCAAAGAACCAAATATAATGCCAAGTTCAAAAGGTTTAGGAAGTGATATTATAAGCCCATCCTTTACAATTATGTTCCAGAAGAAGTTTTTTCTCCATTCAGGCAAGGCATTAAATGTTTTTTCTCTCTCATCATCGCTATGGTTAAACATCCATAAGGCAATTGAAGGAATTGTTATTCCTAGTGTAAGCCTCAATAAAGTGCGCCCAGGATGCTTTGTAAGGTTTCTTCTCATTAAATCAATACCCTGAACGTTGGCGTTCCAGAAGGCAATTATTTGATTTATACGTCGTTCTTCGCCTATTCTTAAAAAATCAACCGTGCTTTCCCGAGAAGCCGCCATCATTTCTGATACAGAAGCTCCTTTAGCTTTTGCTCTTGCAGCTATACCAAGGCGTGTAGATTTTTCCATAAATTCAGAGGCTATTCTTAAATATTCAATAGGATTGTATGTTCTCAATCCCTTTTTGAATTTAAGCATATCCCTTGCTGTTACATTCAGGGTTGTCCGGTCAAGGCTCGTAAAGTAAGCCTGCTCCGCGCCTGCAGCCTTGTATTCATGGTAAAGATCGGTCTTGTTTATTAAATGAAACATCCCTTTTCCAAGATCCCAAAAAGGCATATACCCGTACTTCGAATAGGTCATAGCCGTGAACTGATCTCTTACAGGGTTTCTCATAATAAATTCAGCAGATAAAGTCGCGCCGGCCCTTAATAATCTTGTTGGATAAGACAACAATTTAACCGCCATGCTCATTTCGTGTGGAGAATAATAGTCTAAAGCCTTATGAACATCAGGTGGGACCTGCCAAAAATGCTTAAACCCATTAACCGGAACAACTATTGAGTTTTTGGGCGGTATGGGAGATTTAGCAAATACAACGTCTGACATCTTAGCCAATGTTGCTTGTCCGGAAGGTCTAATTTTCAACAATGCTTTTAATTGATTTTTCGAAGCGAATAGCCCTTCAAGTTTCTTTACTGCCTCTGGTGCTAACTCCCTTGCTTGGTCTGGCTGAGTTAAATACCTCGACACAAATTCCGCAACCTGTTCCTCTCGTTTTCTTATATACTTTTTATAGTAAGCCGAGGCGTCATCCGCTGCTCGCTGATCTGCAACTTTCCTTAGCTCTTTTTTAATGGTTGCATAATCAGCTCCTTTACCTTTTATTAACAGTTCTTGGAGTCTGAATTTTCTGTCAATTAAGTGCCCGATTTCGTGAGCATACGTTTTTTCAGTTGTAGCAAATTTCAATTCAATTCTATTTGCTTCATCAGCCGCAAGGCCAAGCGCATTCATGGAATAAATAAACTGTCCCATTTTATTGCGCCCTATATTTTTCAATGTTTCTACGGTAGCGCCCAAATCTTTAGTAACATTATCTAATTCCTTTCTCATCTTAGGATCAACTTCGGCTTCAAGTGTTTGCTTAACTGGTATATAATGAGGTTGAACCTCTTTAATGATTTCAGCAAGATCAGGAGTTAAGTCCCTTAGCTTCACAACTTCTTTGTTTAACCTCAATGTTTCGCCAAGTTTGGTGGCTTTATAGACATTAGCAATGGTAGATTCAATTGTAGGAACTTTTCTGCGTTCAGAGCCCTTTATTTTCTTTAACGGATCTTTCCCGCCTAAAACATATTCCTCAATGGTATCCATCTCTCTTGCAAATGAAGCATAATACTCCGATTCCGGCCTGCTTATTATATCTTGATACTGTTTTTTAGAAAGCCAGCCGATATCCACCAATGGTTTTAGGATAGTCTGTCGCTCAAACTCTCTATGCTGTTTTGAAATATCTCTAAGCTTTTTAATGCCATCGCCGTATTTGTTCTCTATGACTTCGATAACCCGGGACGATTCTTTTAAATCAGTTCCTTTTATATCCGGCCTATACGTTGCCAAAGCAACATCCCTTTCAGCTATTCTAAGCGTTTCGTAATCCGAGTATTCCTCTTGTGTAGCAAGCCCTGAAAGAATGGCCTGTAATGACTTTGCATCTTTTACATACTCTATTTTTTCTTCAGGCGTTCCGAAGTTTACAAGTTTAGAGGGTCCCTTTCCTGTTAGCATTTCTTCAGCAATCCCGCCCTTACCCCGTATTCGCCTTAACAAGTTCTCTACATTTTCAATCATTTTAGGGCTTTTAGACAATTTAGCAAGCCTCATAACCGGGTATTCAGCCATCACGAACTTGGTGTAAACTTTTTCTACTAATTTTTTTGCAGTGGCCATGTTGAATTCAGTCTTTGGAGCCTCCCATGCTATGTTCTTTTCTTTGTATTTAGTTAAGATGTCTTCTTCTGCCTTAGTTGCGAACATCGCCGGAGCAGCTTTTAATTCTTTCTCTGTGACTTCCCTTTCAAATACTTTCCCAGCTTCAAATTCTCTTACCAAGCCTCTTGTTGTGCGCTTAAAAAGATTTACTAAGGCATCTACCCAATCTGCAATTTTGTTCAAAATACGCTGCGTATAGCCCGTATAATTCGCCCTATTGTATAATTCGGTCTCAATGAACTTGGCTCTGTCCTCTTGGCCACCGATGTCCTTTTTATTAGTGGTCTCGAATTTTCCCTGCCTTACGAGTCGCCTGATCGTTGTTTTAAGCATACTTATCTCATCAGAACTAATAAGGCCTATCGACTCCAACATATGCTCGGATTCATGAGCAAGCGTCCATTTGTCCCCTATTCCTTTGGCTATCTCTATGGTGTCATCTTCAAACTTACCTGCAATGAATTCACCATCTGCTTTCATTCGGCCTCGTCCAACTTCAAAAGCGAGTCTGTCTTCTTTAATCTGGTTTACGCTCTTAACCTGAAAGCCGTATCCTGCTTTGAGTTTTACCCAAATATTACCGTCTTTGGATAACCCGGTCTTTTGGCCTTTGAAAATAGATTGAACATCTTCAAGGGTAATACCGCTGCCGGAGATAGCTTGTTTTGTCTGGCGGGTTGCGTAAAGAATTTCTTCCGAACCCAAGTGCTCCAGCGCATCGATCCTTTTCTCTGCGGTTGACGCCCTAAGCCGACCCCTATCCCCCTGCGACTCTATCTCCCCCGAAGGCTGTCTTTCTAATATATCAACAATTGCAATATCTGTAAGAGCGTTTTTAACTGCGTCAACGAAGCGAGCCCTTGAGGGTACACTGACTAATGGCTTATCGCTGAAGAAAACCAGTGTCGTTGCATTGGTTTTTTCAAGTCTTTTTATAAGCTCGGCGGAACCTTCTTTTGTTGTTTTACCTTTTGGGTATTCAAAAAATCCAATGTCTCGATTCTTACTATTGAGTAAGAGAAAGCCATTCTTAGACTTATATCGAGCATCAATTAAGTGTCGGGCCAGTATAGAATTATCTGCAATCTCGCCAGGTGTGCCTATAATCATCCTTTCTTTTTCAGGAAGTATTACATTTCTTTTTTGGGGAGTTATGGCTGTAGTGTCTCCAACAGCTCCGGTATGGCTAAAAATGGCAAAATCAGTTTTGGCTAGTATAAGATTATTCGAGGTTATATTTTTGAGATCCAAGAGCAGTCCGATAATACCATGTATTAGCATATCATCGGCTGAAGGTCGAAGAGATCCGGTTGGATGGTTGTGGATTAAGTATGCGTTCGTTGCTTCTGATACATTAAGGATACTTCCGGCAACTTCTATGGGACTAATTTGAGACGCACCCTTTACCCCTTTGGTGTACCTGTGTATTTCAAGGACATCACCGGATTTGTCGGTTACTACCGAATAGAAAAGTTCCTGGGCATACTTTCTGATGTGGGCAACAAGAGCTGCTGCGTCGGCACCCGTTTGTACTTTGGCTGATCCTGCTCTAATTCTTCCGGTAGTAGCCATTCTCGTTCTGACGCTATCTGCCGGTAGCTCACCGGAAACGGGACGACCTTTCGGCTTTTCGCGGGGAGTGAAGTCGAGTTCAAGTTGCTTAAAAGCGGTTTTTGCTTCTTTGATTTCATCAGTTTTAATATAGCCTTCTTTTACGGCATTGTCAAACAAATTCTGCTGTCTCTCATCCGGCCCGAACAATTTCCCTTCTCTGAACTTGCTGGTTTCTTCACGCTCAACCTTCTCGCCAGCCAGACCTTTCTCTGTAGGCTTGCGCTTGGTAACCTTCATTTCTTCCGGCGCCCCGAATATTGTTTCCTTTGGACCTTTTATGAGTTCGGCTTGTTTGGGAACTTCCTTTTTAACCCCCAAATCCTTTTTTAAAACCTGAACTTTATCTAAAGGAGATAGTTTGACAATAGTATCGTCTTCAAGGGTAATCTCAAATGGGTCTTTTTTGATAACTTTGTAGTTGTCCCAACCCCTCTCGGTTTTATCTTCGAGCATTAATATATTTTTACCTATAGGCAAATCCTCGGCGTTCATTGTAGTGTACTCACCTTTAGGCGGAGCTTCGGGTTCGTGTGCTATTTCTTTCTCAACACGCTTTTCCCTTTCTGTTTTCTGGTATTCGGGCTTTTCGACGCCTTCAGCGAGCACCCTGTTGCGTCTTAGGTTTTCTGGGATCCGCAAAACTTCAAGCAAACTCTCGTCTTTTGACAACCAGCCCTCACTTCTTAACTGTTCTTCAGTAAGATCAACCTGAAGGCCAGCCTTTTCCGATAAATATTTTACGGCGGTTGACATATCCTTCAACTCACCCTTGAAGTTTAAGAAATTGATGCCGCCAAGTTCTTTTATTCTGCCTCTCAACGTGCGGACCTTAGATGGTTTCTTTTCTGTGGGTTTGTAAAACTCACTGGGCTTCTCGACTTCTCCTTTAGGCTTTCTAAGCGTTGTAACAACAATATGTGTTTCCTGTTCGACCTTCCCCTTGACTCCTGGAATCGAAATAGGATCTGTGTCGCTTACCTCTCGGAATTTTTCTATTTTGAAATTGTTTTCAGTCGCATATTGCTTAATTTCTCCAGGTGTCCAATAAGAGATCCACTTTTCACCAGTTTTTGTCCTCGTATAAAGAAAAAGTTTTGCTTGTCCGCCTGGCTTCAAAACTCTATAAATTTCTTTAAAAGTGAATTTAATAGGAGTTCCGTGAAGAGCAGCTACAGAATAAACAGCATCTTGGCTACTATCTTCAAATTGATAAAGATTTTCGGCATCTCCGACTTCAAAGGTAGCTTTTTGCCCCTTTGCACTTTCGTTTGAAATCTTCACAGCCTTCTCAGAAACATCTATTCCCCTAACTATATGCCCTTTTTGGGCAAAATAAATTCCATCCCTTCCACGCCCACTACCAATTTCAAGAATATTAGCGCCTTTCTTTATTTCGTCTCTCTCAAGATCCTTTAATAGCTCATCGGCTAATGGCGAATGTCCCTCGTCTTTTGTAAAATGTTCCATGTCAAGTTCGCTTTCGTAAGCTTTAACCCATTCGTCTGAATCCATTTTTTTATTATAGGCCTCAATTTTGCGCTTTTCATCAATCGGCCTGTCTTGAAGTGGAATGATTTTATCTTCAGGCTCTTTTTCAGCCTTCTCTGCCTCAAGCATCTTCTCTTTGGCTTCTTTAAGTGGTTGAGGAACTTTTTTAATAGGTTCTTCCTCAACTTCTTTTTCAACTTCAACAACCGGGCCAAGTTCTTTTTCAAAAACCTCTGCGGAAACTTCTGCAGGGGCTCTTGGTTTAGCTTCTAAAACCTTTGCCCTTTTTCTTGTTAATTCCTCCGTTGTCAAAGCTCCCGCTACTCCATAAAGTCCGGCTATTTTCTTTGACAACGTATCTTGTATCTCCCCAACCTCTTTTTTTATATATTTATCAAGATACTCGGCATTGTTAGCATCGTCTAACGGGTTTTCTTCAAATCGTTCCTTATTGGGGGTTATGTCAGCTTCCTTTGTAATTTCTTCAACAGCGGCTACTCTTTCCGATTCCGTTTCTTCTTCGGCCTTTTCCAGTATATCAGACACTTCATCCGGATCCGTTTCTTCAACCCGTTCTTTAAAATTAGTGGCTCTTGATATAGCTCCCATACCACCACCAAGCATAACACCGCCAATAATTGACTCAATAACTCCTTGGACTAATTCTTGATCTGGATCATATCCTTCTTTTGCAAAATAATTGGCAACAATTTCCTGAGCCCCTTCTGTACTTCCCTCTGCTATCATTCCTTTAATAACTCTTGATATTAGTTTTGCGGCCCCTACCTTCCCAAATACTGCAAATATTGGAACAATTTCAAGCCCACCTGCCACAACACCAGTTCCAATAACTGCTTTGAGTTTTTTGCTTATCGGTACCTCTTTGCCGGATTGTTTTTCATACTCCCTTATGTTTGCGGCAGCCCCGCCAGCTTCAAGGGCACTACCCGCACCAAACGCACCTGCTGTCCCTGCTGCTATAATACCTTTTGTACCCCACCCGACAAGCTGGGCAGCTTTACCAGCCGCCAGACCCGGAATCATCATTGCCACAAGTGTAGGTAGGGCTTCGCTGGCTATCGAAATATACCAATTCGGATCTGTCCAAAGCTCAGGGGCTTCCCGAATATCTCTAGAAAGACGTTCTGATTTTTTTAGCCTGGGACTTTCCTCAATGTATTTTTCAATTCTTTCAACCCCGGCCTCCCCAGCTTTTTCCAATCCTTTCCAGCCCACGGCCTCCCCTGCAACATCAGCTAGTTCAAAAGGTGTAACTGCAACTCTAAGTGCGCCACGGCCAAGGCCAGCAGCAATTTCACCGACAAGGCCATGCTCTTTGCTTTGGATTCGCTCTTTCCCAAATTTGACATAATCGTCCTGAGTTAGATCCTTTGTATAGATTTCAGGGAAAAGAGCCCCCGATAATCTTTCTTCGACTTCGGCACGGCCCTCATCTACATATCGCTGCGTTTCCTCATCAACAGGAGATGCGTCTGGTGTTTTCTTTTTAGGTTGATAATTTATATCGTAGTCTAAAAGTCCCATTATGCCTTCTTAGTATATTCTTAAAGCCCTTGATGTCCTTCTAATTGCTGCCCGAGGATCTTTAGCAATATATTTTGCTGTCCCGCCAACGTCTTTGTAAAATTTCTGTTGCGTTTTTTCCAAAGCTTGTTCTAATTCTTCTCTCATTTTGCCAGATTTTTGTAATAAGCTGAAAAGAGTACGAGGATCTTCTTTCCAACTTCCAGTTGCGTCACGTAAACCTCTTAGGGCCATTGCTTTTTCAGGTGTTAATGGTTGCGTAATCTTTAATGGTTTTTCTTCCCCCTCTTTGGTAAGCCCCAATTGCTTATACAATTCACGAAGTTGTGTCGCTTCATCGCCTTCTCCCACATCCTCTATTCCTGCTTCTCCCAACATAAACTTAAGATTACTGTTAGTTAGAGTATCAATAAGCTCTTTTTTACGCTCAGGTGTTAATTCTTTTTTGGTTAATCTGTCAATCCCCCCACTTGTTTCCCACTCCTCGCCCAATTGTTTTATCGCACTTTCGCGAGCTTTCATTTTTATATTTGCCATTTGAGAGGAAGTTATGCCACCCTTCTTTGGTTGCATTCCGGCTCGTTCGGTTGCTCCCGCTTCAGTCATTTCAGTCCTTTCCGTTAATCCCGCCTGTTGCATACGCAGCCTTCGAGTTTCTCCTTCCTCCTGCAACCCAGCCCTTTCAAAATCAGCTTGCCCTTTCATTCCGGTTATTCGAACAGCATGAGCTCTCCTTTCTTCCCCCGACCTTCTAGCTCCTGCTATTGCCTGTTGTGCTAATTGCATTAAAGGAGATCCGCCAAAAACAGAAGGTGCAGGGGCCGGATACACATCGTGTTTCCCTGCGTACTGCCGTGGAGACCTATACCCAGCCGGTAAACGACTAGGGACATTGGATTGAGCAAATTGAGGGTCTGTGCCCCCAGGCGTCCCATATCCCTTGTAGGGTTTAAATAAAGGAGCTCTTCTTGCTTGCCTTCTTTGGTCTTCTAATATTCCCATAATAAACCTCGCTAATAAAATGATATCGGTGTAATTACCCAGGCCGGATCAGGCGTTATACTAGTGGATTCATCGTCCCTATCTTCTAATCGTGTCCAGTCGAAATTAAAGGATTGTGTCGTATCGCTGAGCATATAATCTGGTATACCTTTAATTATCGCCACCCTGTCTCCAACTTCGTATTCGTAAAAATCAGTCGGTCTAAGATAAAGGTCGAAACATTTAACCTTGACCTTATATATATTCGAAACTTCATCGCCAAATGGTGCAATAACTTCCAAAACGATTCCCGATGTGTAGCAAGCTGTTTCAAAAAAGTTGCCTGAATAGAGAAATGGATAAGTCTCTTGGAACCACCACACATGATACAAATTTGACTTCGCAACCAAAGAGACAAACTCCCCCGGTACTGGCCATGTATCATCCTCTCGAACCCAATGTCTAAGCCAATTATGAAGGGCAACTGATTCTTGACCTTCGAAATCGCTGGCAGGATACTCTATATTATCGCCCTGTACTAAATATCCCTTTTTAATAATATGCGTACCAATGCAATAATCTCTGTTATTATGTACCGGAGGCATCATTTCGCCTCCTTCGACAATAGCTTCTTGATCGCTTATTTCAAAATCATCAGCCTCAGTCATTGACTCGCTGATAAGAGATAGTATCTCCATTACACCTAAATGTCCGACTGGAAAAGATAAATACCCTATACTAAGATTGTCTTCCGATCCTGAGTTGCCATCTGAATCATATTGTAAACTTTCTCCGTTAAGAATAGTTTCAAATCGCATTTCCTTAATCATATACGGCCCATTATTTACGAAGTAACTCTCCATGCTACGCCAATCTGATTCGGTGCCAAGATCGTCATAACTTCGTAATGTCCTCAATGGTTTTATGTTCTGAAGTGCGGTTAAAAATGTGTCCAGCCCTGCTAAAATAGCTAAAGTCCTTTGGTCGTCTTCGTATGTTTCAAAAGGCAAAATACTATCTGTATGAAGTAAGTACCAAACATCGTAAGCAATAGGTAAGGCAAGAGAGATACCTGGATCTATTTCTCCCTCGACCCTAACGAAATCGCCGGGTCCTACCGATATGATTGTTTGCTCCATATCCTTGCCCAGTAAAGCATATAGTCCCCTAACACGCTCAGCGAGGTCGCCCGTGAAAGAAGCTCCACTTGGTATTTTAGCTTTAGCTTGTTCTATAAGATTAGTATATGATTCGATTATGCCGCTCCTATTGTATGTGTTACGGTGCTTGTAATATCTGACGCAGCGATGGTTTCCGCTGCCTCTATTGCTGCATCCTTAGACGTTGACGCTGCGAGCTTTCTTTCTGCTGGTAATTCAGTACGCTTAGTAGCAATTCCCCCTCTGGATGTTTCATAATCTAAAGCAATATTCTTATCTACATCATCATCATATCCTCTTTGGCTTTTTTCAACTTCGGCTAAAGAACTTCTATTATCAAAACCTTCTTTATTAGAGTCTTTTCGTGCGTTCTGTTCGCCTATTTGGACTGTTTCGAGTCCTGTCTCTTTGGTTTCTAATGTCGAATTATGAACTGTCTCTGCCTCGATTATATCGCCCCGTTCTTCAATCAACTCAATTCTCTTATCAGCAACATTATCTATTTCATATTCGTAGGCGTCGAATTCGGCCTCATCGACTTCCAGCCGTTTCGCTACTAAATCTTTTTCGGCAGTTCGAGCCTCTATTATTGCAATATCAGTCCCAATCTTTGATTTAGACGCTTCGGTCTCAGCTATTTGCAAACTGGTATTTGTAATATCAGACTGTATTTCAAGCCCTCTAAGGCCAGCTAATAATATTTTTAACTCTTGGCGACTATCTTCGAGTATCTTTTCAGATATTTCGAGGGCAACATAACTCTGTTCTGCTTGTTCGGCTACAATTTTAGCTTCAAGTTCTGTATTTCTGATCACGGCCTTATCTTTTAATAGTTCTAATTGTGCCTGTTTCGTTGCAATAGCCTCCTCGTCAGCGGTAAAAGCAGCTATCTTTGCGGTAAGTTCATCTTCTTCCATCGCAAACCGATTGGTCTTTGTTGCTAAAACTTCATCTTTGATCTGGATCTCAATAGCTTTAATATATCTTTTCGCTGCAATCTCTAAAACAAGAGACTGTTCTTCCATGTCGAGTTCAGATATACTTGTCTCGTAAATATCCACAAGCCTCTGAAGTTCTTCGGCTTCTATGTCTTCAAGATAATTGTGCCCATGCTTATAAGTATTTGCGTAAAGCCCGAATATAATTGCTTTCGTGGCCTCGATATCGGTATTTGGAAGTCCGTATAAAAATGAGGGCCATATTGTATTTTCTCTTACCATGGCTCTATTATAAATCGATGTACCCATATCTTAACTCCCGAGCAAATGAATTAATCTATTTGTAATATTGGCAATTGCGGAAATTGTGGCGGTTTCCGTTCTGGCGGCGGCTTGCCTAATCGCTATGATATTAATTGCATCTTTTTCCGCATTGACAGAGGTATTATTAACAGTTTCGTCACCTGCTATATCTCTATTGACGCTGTATGCCTTAACGTCCCTTTTGCTACTTGCGGTAGATGATTTATAGATTTCCAACAATCCAAACATTGTGGTACGAGCCATTGCGATTTCATTAATATTGGCTGTAGAATTTTCGGTTAAACTAACCGTTTTATCAAACCTTGTGATCTGCAGATCGTTTCTTGCAATATATAAAAGCGCCCTGAGTGCTTCCAGGGCTTTTTCAGCTTCAATAATGTTTAAGGTATTGTCAACCGCTTCTGTCCGGAGCCCAGCCTTCGAGATAGCAACATCAAGTCGAGCTTCCTCAATCTCTATTTGTTCCAATATTGCCGCAGCCAGTAATATTTGCTTTTCAGCCTTTTCCTCCACAAGCGGTATGACTTCCTCTTTTTTAGCAACCAATAGCCCTTTCTCGGTTATTAAATCTGCCATATCGCCGTAATTAGCTTCTTCAGCTACCAAAAGCCTTCCGTTGGTATCTATGATATTTTCGATATAAGGAATAACTGCGAGCTTGGCGATAACCGTGTTCAGGCGTTCTTGAACCAAAAGAGCTTCATTACTAAAAGTCAGCCTGTCAGTTTCCTGTATTGCCTGTTTTAATTCTTCCAGTTCAACATCGAGAGCTGTTTTTGTAGTAATAAGAACTATTTTCCGCACATCCAGCTCAACGAATAGCCTGTTTAATTCTTCCTCTTTTAGTCCCTGAATATAATCCAGATCAGAAAATTCCTGCTGCAGGGCGGTTAATAATGCCTGCTTTTCAAGTTCAAAAGCTATTCTCGCATCCTTATAGGCAATGTCGTACTCGTGGCCGGTTTGTTTCAGTTCGCGTTCTATAGCCTCGGCTACTATGCTATAATTTAGAGCGGATAATTTATTTTTACTGTTTTCCTCTATTCCAATGGATGCTTCCAATACAAAACCTGGCATTCTGCTAAAATTTCTACCTGCAACAGTTGAGAGTAAATTTTTATGCTGCATAGAAAAATCATCTATAATCTCTTTTTTATTTTTATACCACTGATTATTTTCAGTTTGTTGAGTCATTATTTCCTCGATAAAATTACAGGGAATAGTTTGACAAAATCTAAGCTATTGAACCCCTCAAATGAGAATTTCCAACTGCGCCCCTTCATGTCACGGGTTAAATTTACCTCTGTGTCAGTCATCCGATATGTCTTGTCTCCACTTTCAGTTTCGACTTTCATTATGAAGTCATCACCAGATACTCCAAGAAACGCCTTCCTGAACCGTTTATTATGGGCAGATTCAAACTTGGTATCCGGCAATACTATTCCGCTGCGAATTTTCGTACCATTATCTGTGGTTCCGCTTAACTCATAAATTCCGTCACTTCGGCATCCGTAAACAATGCCATCGTTTGGGGGGAATATGGCATATGAATTATAGTCATACCCAGAGTATACCGATGGATGAAAAGCACTTGTATTAAGTACCCAGCATTCCCACAACTCTCCATCCATCTCTATTGATAGATCAAAAGTTAGACCGTCTTCGATTAACCCCTGAAGGGTTTGCTGGAGTGTGACTGTATCAGCGGCGGCTAAAACATCGGCAATTGTCTTGGCTATTGAAAGTACCCGTGTCGCAGCATCGGTTGAAGCAAACGTGTCGGCAATCGACAAAAGAAGAAGGAAATCAAGTGTATTGGTGTCTGTGGAAGCGAATGTGTCGGCTATTGTCTTTGGAAACGCCTTAATCACATAGTCTTCCAGCGTCATAGTTTCCGCCGCTGTGTGCTGAAAAGTACCCGTATTTGAAGCTGCATCAACACAAGTTAAAAGGTCTGTGATCACCAGCTTCAACGCCAGAATAATAGCATCAGCGGCATCTAACCCATCTGCAATCGAAACAGCAAACGTCTCAATAACCGTTGATAGATCCACAAAAACAATTCCATCTGATATAGGCTCTCCCCCGGTCCAATTATTGCTTTCGGCATCTAATAGGGTTAATGCTTCAAGAACAGGAATACCCAGTATTTTAGATATGGCATCCGCAGCAGCGAATGTATCGGCTATTGTCTTGACCCATCCCCAGGTTGGCGTCTCCCACATTGCATAGGTGTCTTGAATGACGGGATTTATGGTATTATAAACACCATGCGTATCACCGCCACCTACTGCTTCTGTAAGAGCAGGGTTTAATGTAGCCATGGCGTCCCCGCCGCCTACCCCATCTGTTATGGACACTTCATATGTTGCCATCTAAAGTTCCTTTATGGCTTTTTAAGCATCGGCTGCTGTAAGGATAATCGTTACATTTAATACGTCAGTACTCACAACCGGCTTGCTCGCGGAGAATTTACTAGCGCAGTACAGAGTTCCGCCCCCGGCTGCGTCACTTTTTGTATTACCATCAGTTCCGCCGGATACAAGAGCCGCACCGTATATGGTTTTCGTGTCGTTCATTGTGAATACCGCTTTATTTGCACTATTAGTCATTGACTGACTGGATGCGGCAGCTTCTACATACGCTGGCCGAGTTGCTTCGTCATAAGCGGCTGATTCCGTCCATACCGGTGTTGCATAAGTAGTACCCGCGGCAGGAGTCGTGTCAGTCTCAAAGATTAGAACATACCATGTGGTAAGCTGGGTATCGGCATGGAACATAATATCTAAAAGAGCGTCAAGCCCTTCATTCGTAACAATATTAGAGTCTTTCCATGCGTCAATCAGCTTGTCCTTTCGGAAGTGTTCCCACTCCCATACTGATTTGACGCCAAAACTTTCTTTAAATTGTGGTAAAGGCAAGTGCCAGTATTGATTTAACATATTTAACATAGTTACGTTCTCCTTGTTATGGTTTTGTAATTATGCTGCCTTAATTGCTAAAGAAATATATCCTGATAATTCCGCTATTTTTATCCATTCATCGCTTCCGACTTGGGTAAAATCGTTCCTGTTATTAGTATCGCCCAGGCCTAGTTGCCCACCAGTATTGTCGCCCGTACTCCAAAGCGTACCGTCTGACTTAATGGCGAAGGAATGCTGGTACGATCCTATTACCATTGTCCAGCTCCCACTTTCTGCGAGAGTAAAGACATCTTTCGCATCATTATTCCCTAAACCTAATTGGCCTTCTTGATTACGTCCTGTTGCTTTAAGAACCCCATCCGAATCAATAGCAAGGGAATGAACATACCCCCCGCCTATTTGAGACCAAGAACCTCCGACGCTGGTAAAAACGTCTCTATTATTATTATGGCCCAATCCTAGTTGGCCTACGCTGTTATATCCTGTACTCCAAAGCGTATTGTCTGATTTTATAGCTAAAGAATGAGTATAATCCCCCCCTGCCACTTTTGACCAAGTTGCACTCCCGACTTTAGTTAAGACAGTTCTTTCAGTACCAAACCCGCTATTCCCTAAACCTAATTGGCCGTTGTCATTACGGCCACATACCCATAAAGTCCCATCTGATTTGATTGCAAGAAGATGATTATGCCCTGCTGCTATCTCTAACCATGTACTGCTTCCAACTTGGTTGAACGAATTTTTATTATTTTTGTGACCCAGGCCCAATTGCCCGTAACCATTATGGCCAGTTGACCACAATGTACCATCTGATTTGATTGCAAAAGAACTACCTCCTCTACTTCCAGCTATCTTTAGCCATGTGTCACTTCCCACTTGGGTGAATACGGTTTTTCCATTATTGTGACCTAATCCTAGTTGACCATAGTTGTTGCGTCCCGTACTCCAGAGCGTACCAGCTTCTTTGATAGCAAGAGAATAGTTTTCCCCCCCAGCCACTTCCTGCCACAAATCGCTTCCGACTTGCATAAATGTCTTTAAGGGAAGCGGAGCCCAATATCCCGGGTCTTCATCCTCTGGTGGTATCCATTCATAATAAGGTGCTTCGTCAGGAAGATTAAGACCTAACCTACAGCTTCTTGATCCATCCGAATCCGAACCATGTAGCCCACATCCCCATAAAGTTCCGGCTGGTTCCGCACAATCCTTCGGCTGATCTTCAAACCCAATCACCCTGACAGGTTCATAAGTAAGAGCGGATATAATTTCACACTGAACTATTACTCTGTCATCAGCACTGAACGCAGCGGCAGCACCCTCTAAAGCCCCGTTGCCTCGCTCTGCCACATCGTTAGAGCAATGATAAAACAAAGGGATATTGTTCCTTGCAGGGCATCTACCTACCCCTGCAAAGTCAACAGTATCATTATCACTATCGACAGCGGTAACGGTAGCTATTAGATAAGCGTACTTCTGAACGTCACCAATATTCGGGTGGTTAATGAGAGTCATTTAACCCCCTAATATTATGAGCTTGTGCAAGTTATCTGATAGGTCACAGCCAAAACGTCGTTATCTATAACCGCCCTTGAAGCAGTAAACTTCTTGGCACACATCAGGTACCCACCCGTTGCAGTCTTGGCCTGATCTGTTGTCAAATATGCCCCGTAAATTGTAATGCTTGCAGCAATTGTAAAACTCGCCGTCCCTGCCGCAGCGTTAGTAATTACCGCCGTGGCCGTATCCGCAGTTGTATAGGCCGGATGATTGGTTGCTGGGCTATCGTAGTCAGCATCCTGACAGGCCCCGTATGTTCCGCCGTTACCCAAATGAACCGCTGCCGTGTTCCCTACAGCCGGGGTCACGTTGTTTTTATATATCCCGACATACCAGATTTCAGAACCAGCTTTAGCAATATCGTGGAATATGATATTTAAAAGCCGAGCCATACCCTGTGTGGTAAAGATATTCGGGGGTTCAGGATGCCCACCGGAGATCAACTTACCGTCTCGATACTGGTCACATTGCCAGATACCCTGAAATGTGAGACCGTCTCTTTGGTGCTTGAGAGCATATTTCATCTCTCTGTTCTCTCTGATTTGATCTAGTGTAATTATAACAGGATTGCTCATAACTTACTCCTTTGTGTTTCGGCTATGAGCTGGATAGGATTATCTGGCAGGCCGGATTACTTGGTTAAAATCAATTTATTTTGTTTCGTTCTGTTTAACTTGTATGTTTGGCCATCCATTGTGAATGTTATTGGAAATATGTGTTTATCTGTAATATCCTCAACGGCTTTCACTGATATTTCGTGCTGAAATTTAAATATGTCATCTTGATATAATTTAAACTGTTTTACTTTGCCATTTTCTTCCATATCAATAACAACGTAAGGCTTAGGCCTGTAATTTAATTCTTGTAACGGATACCCAATAGAAAATGCAATTTTTTGATTCCCCTTTATCTCTAATTGAGTCCCCTTGAATATCTTTTGACAAAATTCTATAAATACCTTCTTTGCTTGCATTATGCTAGCTCCTTTGTAATTATAAACGGCTCTCCAACCGCTGTAATTCCTTGGTTTCTATTACTTTCCTTCGGTGTGTCCTCAATACCTCTAACGTCAGTAACGACTATCCACTCTCTGGAAGCAATATCTTGCCGAATTAGTTTATTATCAATGACTTTAAAATGTCCAAAATCCCCGCCCTTCCCACCAGTGTCCAACACAACAACTTCAGGACTTTCTTCAAGTGGAAATACAAAGGGATAATAATCACTTAGTTTATACCATTTTTTGTCTGTTGTACTTAAATATTCAATCTGATTGTAATACTGTAAAATTTGTTTCGCTTGCATTACGCTAGCTCCTTTTATTAAGTTACTGTTGCTTCAATGGTATCTCCAAGACCTGCTCCATCTCTATTGGTATCATCCCAATCACCTATAAGCACTCTCCCGTTTCGGATAACTTCAACAGTGGCGTCATCTGCCATACCGATTCCACTGCCAGGAGATCCCTGCTTGAAACTGGTTAAAAACTGGAATTGCCCATTTTTCATTCTGTAAACGGAAGCCCCCCTGTGTCCGGGAACAAACTTTACTTTTTGCTGTGTCAGGTTAAATAGTCTTCCGCTTGCATTACCAATTACGATTCCCTCTTGAGATAACCAGATAGGCACATTTACATGAATCTTTTCAGACGGGGAAAGAATATCGCCTAATTCCGGAACGTTATTACAATATTTCAGTGTCCCTGGAATAGCACCGGCACCAACCTTTGATTCCTTCATTGTTTCTGGCTCAGTTCCTTTGAAAAAGTAAGTGATATCTTCACCTCCCATAAACATACCAGTTGGAGCATGAGCAATTAAGGTTACGTTTTGATCAAGTTCAAATTTATTAAATTTCAACCTAAACCATTCGGGGTGAAGTTCTTCACTGTAATACACAATTTTCTCGACACTCCCCCAAATACGCCCAAAGGCATAATCTAAATTCTCCATGTATGGCGCTGGAGAGCATAAAAAAGACGGAAGTGGTTCTTGCGATAAAGCCGTACTGGTAATAGTGTCTGTTTCACCGACAAGAAAAAACTTGCCCCCATCAGGATCAGTCATCCAAGCAAGGCAACTTCCAGGCCTATTTGAGATACTTATCCCACCTTCTGACGTTAATTCTATTTCAGCTATGGGGCCGTTACCGCTTATCTCTCTCCCGCTATAGACAGTAAAGCAAACCTGATAAACGCCTACCGGCAAGTTTCCGGATGTAGCTGAAATTACCGGCTGTTCCGGTAAAGATATGCCCCAATCGGAAGTCGTGTCTGTCGCAGGATCAAAAACGGTATTCCAGTATTTATTTGATATGTAAATTTTATCATTCGCCTCAACATAACTCATATACGTGTCAGGGCCACTTACAGCGCATATCTGAGTAGCCACACCATAGACTATCCTGTAGAGGTATCCAGACGCCACACACATCATCGCTGTAGTTCCAGACCATAAGCTATGAGGATTAGTAAGAGAAATTATCTTGGTTGAACCATCTCTTTTGATTAACCGTCCACCCTCGGTGACATCGGCATTTAAAATGATTCGAGGTTGCGTCGCCCCTACTTTCCCGATAAACAACTTTTCGGCATCTTTAATATTGTTCATGCCGGTGAAATTTTTTATGTCAATCGGTTTAGCCATTACAGGTAATCCTCATAATCTATCTCGTTTCCTATTTCTTGGGGCTCCCTTGCTTCCGGCCCGATATAAGATATTAAATCACCCAAAGCTTCGAGATATTTTCCTTCATAATGCTTTGTATTAGTTTTCGGATCGTTTTCTCCATCTTCCTTGAGAACCCATATCTCCTTTGCAACGTAATTAACCATTAATGGTCTTACAAGGAATTCGGGTAAACAATCCGGTTGGTTTGCCTTGGTAGTTAAAGCGGTAGGATACTTATAATAATGAATTCTTAGGGTTTCCGCTGAAGAAGGGATTCTCTGGTAATATAACCGATCACCACGTCTTGCAACACCCATGACTCTACCAGCTAAGTCCAACTGGCTGAATTGCCTATACAACAGCCTTAGGCTGGCATAAATCTTAACCTTTCTGGCATAGGTATTACTGTAACAATAGTGCAGGTTTCTATGAAAATCATCCGGCAACGAAGCATAAGCCGTTGAGACCACAGTTTTAACCGTGGTATCCGTTTCTTCCAGCTTAGGTAGTAAAACACGGCCAGCGATTTCTTTGATGCCTTTGTTTATAAAACTAATGGTATCATCGACATCAAAGGAAGAATCCTGTACTATAGTCGCAACTTCAGCGTCGATCGCTTCCGCTGTTTCGATAGCCATATCGCCCTCCGATTACCGCCCAATCATTATCACCTTTAAGCCGGTTATCATTGATAAATCGTCCGCGTTTGAAACCTCAAGAGGGACAGTCACAATCTCAGATACATCTCCCTCAATAATTGCAGGGAACGCATCGTCGTCAGTATCAGCGTGCATGGTAATAACTCCCGCAATTGCCAATGTAGTCCCAGGTGCAAACGGGTGACTGGTCCACTGTGCCTGATCAGCGGCTACGGTATCGGCCTTGCTTGTCATAAGAGCCTTTTTGTCCGTAGTTTCCATGGGAAGACCGCCGCAACAACAATAAAGCAAGGGGAGCTTCTTTGTAAATGTTAATGTATCAGCCATTTTATTTTCCTCCTATTAGGCGTCTGTAATTTCTATTAAGCGTCTGCGATTTCTGTGATATCGAATCTGTCGTGGATAAAATGCCCGACCCCAGGATCACGGATGTAGTTAAAATATACTGTGCTCGAAACATTCACGGCATCGGTCTCGTTAAAACTTATCAGACCATCGACAAAATCAACAATGCATTCTTCTTTGGCTGCCGCTTCGGTAGCCGCATCTTTTAAGGCCGACATCGGGGTTAAGGTTCCAGCGTCATTCCAACACACGCTCTGCAAAGCCACAAAATCCTCACCAATTGTAACAACATCAGGCGTGGCCGAAGCAAAAGCCATATCCGCATGGCCATAATCTCTTACTCCATCAGTCATGGCAGCTTGTACCATGTTGTCAGTAAGTGCCTTCCACGCTTGAGTACAGTAACTCACCTTGCAACTTGTTACGGTGTCAGTGGAAAGAAAGGTAAGGCTGGTTCTCTGGCCTTTCGTAAGGACGCCTGTGGTTAGGTTAAAGCCCATATCAACAGCTACCTGCAATGTGGTCGCAGTCAACCCACCAGGGATTACGGCGTAAGGATCTGAATCGTCCGTGACATACTCGATATGAGCAGCAGGCCATTTCAGATAACCCACGTTTGAGGTAACCGTCACTATTTCTTCGTGGACGATAGGAGGTGCTTTTGTGAACACCTTGATTTTGTCATTCTCTGTGTCATACTCGAAAGTATAACCGCCCTTGCCACTCACTAACACCTGCTCGGCTACTGAAAGACCAACCATTTCAGGCGTTAATGACTCCCCACCGAAGGCATAAGAGCTGGGATACGCTACATCAAAAATAGCGGCCCTCTTATTGCCCAAAACGGTGAAAATCTTATTTGTAATTGTAAGTGCCATTAGATTTACTCCTTTTGGTTAGTCGGTTAGTCGATCATTAAGAAAATGGGGCAGTATTCAGTATCAACGCCAGCCGTCCCCATCATTGAAGCAATGGGAGGAATAGCTCCACCAGCCAAAGTCTCAAAAGCTCCAGCTACAGCGTTACACTGAATAAGCCCATCTCCAGCCGCAGGAGTTCCGGTTAATAGGCCAATTGCAAGGCCTCCGGTCTGTGCCCAATAATAGTAGGCACCCGTTACAACGACCAAAGCAACCCCTACGGGAGTTCCAATAGTAGTTCCTTCAACAACATCGTTACAGAGGTTATGAACCAGTGTAAATTCCGAAGTTGCCGCAACGAGCGCAACCTTTAGTCCTTCTTCAAGGGTAATTGTTATTGATGTACCACTTCCTGATATCGCTGTGTTACTCTCAATAATGTAGGAATAACCCTCGCCAGTTTCATCATTAATCTGAAATGCACCGCCCTTTAATTCGTTTGCCAAAATTGCTGTTCCCGCTGTCACTGTAAGCGTTAGCATTTTAGTGCCGATAGGCTCGGATGTTGCCATCGCTTCGTTTATATGATCGGCATTTATGGCCGCGGCCACGCCCAATTTACCGGCTGCTAATGCAGACGATCCAGCTCTCGCATAACGAAATTTACGCCCGTCCTGAAGAATCCTTAAGGTTCCGAGAACTTCTTTCCGGGATGCATTAATCTGATAAATGTCTTGATCAAATCCTGATCTCTTCATTGGTGAATTTGCCATTGTTCTATGCTCCCTTGGAAGCCGTAATACGCCCCAACCATGCTTCCTATGGGTTTATAGGGGCGGTTAATAAGTTTATGATAAATTGGAATGGCCCTTATGGCCCTTTCTGTTGTTGACAACCATGTTGCCGTCGAAATAGATCTTCATGGTCTTGTCTTCCGGTGAGTCCGGGATGACTTTCCATTTAGCTCTCATAAAGTAACCCTCTGTGTGAACCGCAAAGCCAATAAAGTTTGAATTCAATGCAAACATATGGCCTGAAGGACAGAAGTCGTCAGGAAAGATATCCTTTCCCTCAAATTTTAGTCCCGTAAAACTTGCCTCGGCAGTGGCAGTACTATCGATAAATCTCTGCTGTGCCTGAAGGATGTCCGCAATTACGTTCCATAAAGTCTCTGTCGTTGAAATCATATCGGGTTTTCCACCCTTGCCGTCTCGAATCTTTGCATCGGAACACAAGGTTCTAATGTCACTTAAGGCAATGGCTTTTGTGGTGGAATTAAGCTTACCTTCCCATGGTTTGCTTCCATCAGTGGCTACAAGATCGTTTTCCGCTATATTGCCATAAGCCAATGAAGCCGTCTCATTGCAACACGCAAGTAACCCTGTCAGCCTCTCGTTGTCCCCGCCTGCCACATCATAAATACTGCCGGCAAGCGTTTTAGTAATGGTCTTTTGAGCACCGGCTGTACGTTGAGCCACAAGTTGTACGGCTGCGTATTCCCCAGAGTTTTTAAGGCCATCTATACGATAAACTGTGGCATTGCCGAAACAATGTTTCCAATCAAAATACGCCGCATTGATTGATTCTTTGTCATCGCTCGAGATCGTATCGCCTCTTGAATAAAAACCGCTTGTCTGCTCATCAAACTCAACCGGTATCCTGATTTTCATACCACCATCAGGGCGCTCCCAAATCCCTTTCTGTTGTTTCAGAAGGTAATTCAGAAGGAAAGATGTGTAAAAATAAATGTCTACTGCTTTACCATCTTCAAGTAGAAAATAGTCGTCAGTGATACTGTCCAATTCTGCATATGTAAGAGCCATAGTTTACTCTCCTTATCCTTGGCTGGCCCTCCTCTGTTTTAACCGTGCGGCTAAAACCTGATTCCTGCCGCCAAATTTTTTAGGATTTTTTAATTCAGGCACGATTTCGTCTGACACGGTTCCGGTTGTGGCTGGTCCCGCATCTAAAACCTTTGCCCCCTTTTTTGCCTTGAAGTTTTTAATGATTTTTTCTTCGGTATCTTTTTCGGCCTTTTTAACTGCATCAGCTATCTTGGTCTCTGTAGTTAAAGCCATGTGCGCTGATATAGCATTGTGGCCGGGGTTCCTGTCCATATACTTCTGGATTTTACCCGATTCCCACATAGGATCGAAATCCTTGTTCTTTTCTGCATATTCGTTGAAGGTTTTAAGAACTCCATCTTCCTTAGATTTTTCAGAGAACTTTTCGTCAAAATCTTTTGTGAGTTCTGTTCTGATCTGCTTTACCAGGTTAGCGGTATATCCAACTGGATCTTCGTCCATCCATTCCCGTATTTTCTCGGGTGATAGTTTGGATATATCCTTGTACTCAGGCTCGGCTTTTGCATCTTGAACCTTTGCCTTACTACTTTCCGTCATCTGGCTTTGCAGGGTGTTTACTTGTTCTTTCAAGGTTTGGTTAGATTGTATAAGCTCCTGAAAGCGAGGAATTTTATCGAATCTTTCCTCATCGCCCTTTAAGTCCTTTTCTCCTTTTGTACCTTCGTCCTCTCCGGGCTTTGCACCTTTTTCTTCTTCTGGCTTATCTCCGGTTTTTTGCGACTCCTCAGTCGGTTTGTCGGCTTCGGATGGAATAGATGTTTCCCCCATCGTGTCAACAAGATCGCCAGTGTCTTTTGATGTCACGGGCGATGCGACTTCCTCTGTTAGCGCCTCTGTTTCTGCCATGATTTAGTCTCCTTATTATTTGTGTTTAAGTAGCCCACCTTTCTTTTTAGTGGGACGTTGATCGCCATATTCAATAGCGTTAATTAAACGCTGTTGTTTCTTTGCATTTGCCAGCGTCATATCACGCCCCTTTACCCCATTAGGCGTTCTAACTGTGTACTTGCCGTTCTTTTGTGGAATAATTTTAGCTGGCATAGACTTCAATCATGTGATCTTTCTTTCTTTTTTGCATAATCTTATCGGCCATTACCGAAACATCCGGAACTTTTGGCCTTGAAAGCTTCTCTCCCGGTTCAAAGTGCCTAACACCTTCGGTTTTCATCCAGTTATTTAAATTTTCACGAGTTGGATTTTTAATAAATTGCTGGCAGTGAGCTCCTCCTTCTTTGTCCACGACTTCAATAATCGATTTCACCCAATCCGGACTTTCTTTGGTATTGTCAGATCCCGGAATGCAGATAATCTTCTGTGCTTTGCCTTCGCATGAAGAACATTTAATATTTCTTGGACACCTTTTAATTTTAAATACTTTCTCTATTATCAACCCACAGTCCGCACATTCATAATTGTATAAAGGCATAAAAAAACCCCGTTAGAATTTCTTCCAACGAGGTTAAAAACGTGGTCGGCTTATCCAGCATAAGCAATTAAGGTGGTGCTGGGTTGTTGTGTTAGTATTTTGTTTTAATTAGCTTTTCATCTTTTCTTTAATCTCAAAAATTTAGTATTTAAAAAATAAATATAGCCTTCGGGAACTTCTGTTGTTAAAGGTCCATATTCAAGGTGAAGCGGAACCCTGATTTTTTTACCCCCATCAATTGTTTTTGAAACTTTTTTAATATCTTTAAATTGCTTGGCTAAAGTGGTTGCCCTTTCGGTTGAAAACAAGACTGCAACACTAAAAAACATCCATTTAAAAAACTTTCTACGACTTATGATTACATTCATTGCCATATTGCCTATATATTAAACATCTATCTATCTGTCAAGCTATTTTTTATGCACCCGGTTTTTTCTTTAAATTCAATACCTTTTCAAGAGCCCCTATTATCTGCTTAAAGCCCCTTAAAAGTATATATATTATCTTTTTTTCGGTTTCAGTCATTTTCTCTTTTTTTTAACACAAGCCCTGTGGATTGCCCAAAATATGCAATTCTATCCATGCCCTTGTATCAGGACTTAGTTGCATGTTCTGTTTATTTTTAAGGTAAAAGTTCTTTGTGTCTTCCTTGCCATTTATTGCTCGCCCTGCCCCATGCTAATCACACAACATTTCTTTTTTATAAATAAGAGGCATATCAAATATTTTAATGCCTCCATCATCTTTGGGTAAAATCCAATATTGCCAGTGATGGGGATTTCGTTTTTGATGTAATAGCCACGCATAATCAAAGAATAAATTCCCCGTATCATAGGGTTTATAATATCCTGACTTGTTCCTTCCTTTTTTAATCCCTTCTTTTTCCCCATAAAAATGATTCGCATAGGGGATAAATTCACTTAGTCTAAATTTGCTTAAATCGTGTATTATCCCTCTCCATATCAACCCCATTTTACAACATTCAAGAAAAACAAACCATTTATGTCTAATTACATACTTTAGATATTTAAAATATTCCATGCCAGTTATTTCTCCTTATCCACAAACTCCTCGCTTGGGATTAAATCGTTTTCTTCAGCTCTCAGACGTTCTTTGAATATTTGGTATACGTCCTCAACTGAAATAGTAGTTCCAAAAAGCCGAGCTTTAAAACAATTTTCTTTATCTTCGTTACTATATTCCATTCTTCTACTCCTTTTTTAAATTATTTGAGGAAAGTCCTTTTTCTCGGAATGCACCCTGAGTATTGGTTTCAGCAGATTTGCCCTTTAAATCAGAATCGTCCCCACCAGTCTTTTTGACCTTCTTCTTAACTGTCTTTTTTGTTTCCTTTTTTTGGGTTTCAATCTCTGCTATTAACTTGGCTGAATCCCGCTGTCCTTGCTCCTCGTTAGTTTTAATATCCGCAACTGTCTGCGCTCTCTCAATAACCAACTTCTCCGCGTCAAAACCGACACCAGCCGCTTTAACTTTTTGTTCTACATATTCTGACTGAATCTCGGCTTCGAGCAACTCAATTTCTTTCATTGTTTTCTGAACTTCGGCATCCTTTGCCCTTATTTCCGCAGCATTCTTTTCAAGTTCCGATGTTTGTAAAGGATCATCAGGAGTTTCTTCACCTTCATACGCTTCCATCAAAGAAGTAAACGGAGCTATCTCACCCTTTTCCAGCGCCTTTTCAAAATCTTTCGTATCCATCTGCGCAATCTCGTTAAAGTAATCGAGAATCTCAGGAGGTACGCCTATGCCAGCCAATTTTTCAAATACCTCGCCAATTGGCCCGGCTTCCATTCGCTTAACTACGGCTTTCCAATCAGTCCAGCCTAATTTTTTAAGCAATTCTCTTGTATCTATATGCCCCTTATCGGCCAATCCAACTGCTTCTTCTCTCTCTGCAATTTTTGATCTCGGCATAGTTGAACCGGAAACAACAGTTAGTTTAGCAGGTATAATAAGCTTAGGTCCATTGACAGCCCTTCGTACTTCGCTGCCGTCATCATCATGGGGTATCCACCTATCTTCTGTATAAAAATTCATCACATGAGATAAATACATTCGTCCACGATCACGAATCATCACGGAATAATTGCGTATCTTGCCCTTTAGCATGGTTATTACATGCTCTAATAGGGCAGCTATGGCTTTATATGCTATGACCTCTTTCCCGGGCGTCTGTGCTTGTTCAAGTTCAAACGCGCCACTTATGAGCATAAATATATCTTTATAGATTTCGATAGCCTTGATTAGATCGGCAGGAATTTTCGGCGGGTCCATATATCGAATGCCCTGGGCGGATTGCCAGCTTGAAGGATTAATAATTCCAGGTGCATTAGTGAACTCCGAATTGTCAACCCCCGAATCTTTAGGATTGATGATTTTAATGCGGGAAACCTTGTCCTTTATTTGCGTAAATTGAGATAAGGTCTTATTAACTTCGATCTGCAACGTTTCTAATTGTTCATAATCACTGACACCCCACGTCAATGAAGTGTCTGTAACAGACTGGGTAAGAGTGAAAGGATATTTATCGTAAAGGTAGGTTTTTATGGCCTGATCGGGTTCTAAATTAGGGTTAATTGAGGGATTGTCTTTGTCCTCTACAACAATCTTGCCACCATTTAATGTTGTGACTACCCTTATATTTCCGGTATAATTAGGCCCTCCCTCCTTATTTTTGCTGTAATCTTTCACCCAACACTCGCATACAAGCAACTCCTGATCATCGGCCTGTAGTTCCGAGGAATCGGAAAGCATATTCTTAATTATGCCTGCAAAAGTAGTGAAGTACCCCCTCAAAGCCCCTTTCGTGGTATCAGCCATTATCTCACGCCGACTATCCCCCAGTTCCTCTAAATATTCGCTATCTGCAACAATTTCAAATCCAGGCCAACGCCTTTTTGCCTCCCGGACATTTATAGGCCAATAATGAAATAAAGCATCGCATTTTTGAATCTCCTTGCTTTTTACCGGGTAAAATCCGAAATGATGTGGATCTACAAGTTGAGTTTCGGCTTCACCCATACCAAACTCAAGATCAGGATTAAACACAACTTTTTCAATAGTACAACCATAGGTCTCCCCGTTGATAATAGATTTCTCCAATACCGCCTGCTGCTCCTGATCAGTCCACCAGTGTTCAGCGGTATGTAAAAGATCGTCGTATATTTCATCTTCGATTTCATCAGGATTTCCGAGCTTTACAACATTAAAAGTAGGATTGTTGTCTGTCAACATGTTCACGGTGCGCTGTCGGTGTGTAAAAAGAAGGTTGGCGGTAACAAGAGATACTTTCTTGGACTTCTTGGCCCAATGTTTACCACGGGATAACTTGTAATGACTGTTCCACTTCCCGGGTAATCCCAGGTTTGATTTGTCTTTAAGTACCAAAGCAAGAAGGTTGAAAACCTTATACCCAACTTGCCCGTCTCCCTTCGGTGGTATCAGTTCTGTTGATTCTATTTTTTTAGCCATTAGTCACCCCCTCAGCAGTCTATTTTTATATGTGCATCCTCAAGATCACACCTGATATTTGAACAACTTTCCGTGCAATTCGGATGGCTAACTATCCTCGATCCGCACTTCGGGTACTTTTTTTTGTTAGGATATTCTGATCGTACCAATCATCTACACCCGTGGCATCCTGAACATTGTCTACAGACATACTTAAAATTCCCCCTCTTTAGTGCATCAAACATAAAGGTCATTTTGGTTTCCAGCTTAAATTTAGGTTTGATATATTGTTTTCTATATTTACTTTCAGCCATTATTATCCCTTCAGGTTAGCGGTTATGCTTGATTGAAATGTTTAACTAGTTTTATACCAACACTTTTAACAAACTTTTTCCGCTGTTTTTTAGTTAAATCATCAAACATCTTTGCCTCTCTGATTTCTTTTGGTAATTCATTGCGATTACCAAAAATACCGCATAAATGAAATCCAGGGCATGTACCGTCCTCTAATGCGAATCTATAAGAGGCAATAAAATTGATTTTTTTAGTTACCGTGATTTTTTCTTTAATTATAACCTCATGGTTCATACCATCGCTTATGGTCAAATTAAATGTATCACCAACACAAACATATTTTGTTATTTTACTAAGAGATGTTATAACTATCATGCTTTATTCCTTTCAAGACAATCTTCATGTCTTTCTTGCCATTCATCTGATAAACGCTCTATGACGAAGATTCTTCCCTTTTCGTCTTTTTTCCCGCCACCTTTAAGGAAGCTACCTCTACTATCTTCGAGGACAATAGAAGCCCCGCATTTACATTTAAGTTCTATTCTTTGCATTTTTTACACCTTTTTTCTTCTTACAAAATCTTTCATGCGCCATCTTCCCAGCCAAACTCTTGCAGACTTTAGGGCAGTAACGGCATTTAAGAGGATCAATTTCAACAATCTCATTCTTTTCAGTATCTATAACAACGCTAGAACTCATCATTTTAAAAGAATTAACTTCCTCAGACTTTCCACCACCTCTTACTCCGCCGTAAAGCTTTATTTGTACAATTTCTCTATGCTTTTTTATATCAATAAACTCCGGAACTGACCACAATTTGGCAACAACTAATAGCTTTTCGGGTCCCCCATCTTTCATGGCCTGATCAGTTTCGTCTAATTCTATCCCCCATGGCAAATGATTGCCCCGTGGACATTTCATATTACTCCAACCATCAGCCCCAAGTTGCCAGGGTGGAGGAAGTTCGCGCTCCGGCATTAAAGAAGTAAACATCAAAGGGTCTAATGGCAAGTCAAGTTTTTCAATATCCACAACGGCAATAGCAGAGTGAGAACCAATGTGTTTGCCTTGTCGTGAACATATCATGCAATGTAAAATCATGTTAATTCTCCTTCTGGAACTTTTCAATACGAAATATATAATCCCCATTATCAGGATTACAATAACACGATAATCCTAGTTCTTTGCAAAAATCTTCCAACATTTCCTTAGTCGGCTTAGAGGACATTTTAAGTCCTACCTTTTCAGGTACGGGCTTATCGCCTAAAGTGCAGTTAATATATTCCTCCATATCTTCTATCCCGGGTCTTTCAGAATGAGGAAATGAGTCGTTGATCACTTCAGCCAGTATGGCAACCCTAAAAGCACTGCGCAAATTCTCTTTTAATGCGTTGGTTTGGGAATTCATATCGGAGGTATCCTCTTAAATTGTCGTTTATTTTCAATAATCCTTACACGTCTCATATATCGAATAGACCTGGCATCTAATCGCCATACAAAATTGAGAATATCTTTAACATTGCTGTTTATAACTTCTTTTAGAATATATTTGGCATTGGTGATTTTTCCATATTCATCCATAAAGGAATATCTAAGTTTTCTTCCGGGCCTTTCTGCTGATTGTAAATACCTATAAAGTTTTGTTCGGTACAACCCTCGCTTTGTTTTTGTTTGCTTAAATATATCGGTCATCCTGTCGTTGATATCCTTTCTTCTTTTTCATCAGGGTATAAATTATCAGCAATTATATCGCCTTCTGGCTCCTCAGTAGATCCCTGATCAACTTTAGGCGTGTAGATAGGCTCATCGGTTTTAGTCTTTCGACCCATCCAGTAGCCAAGAATTATACCACCAAAAATGATTATGGTGTAAATAAGTATTATAATTGATAAGATTTCTACTACTTCCTTTAAACTAAACATTTTTCAATCCTTTAATTCCTTTCAGCATATTGAAAAGCAGAGGAGTGCTCTCCAATATAGGGTAGTTGATTTCTAGGTTCTCGTGTTTATCAGATAATTCAGAATTATCCTTGAGTCCCTTAATGCCTTGAAGGGTGGCTTTATTTAACTGAGTTAATTCATGGCTAACTACTTTATATTGTAAAATAAGATAATTATTTAATAAATCTTGGTATCTGGCATACTGTTCGAGTAGTTCTTTCTTAAGTTCTTTTTTCTTCATAATATACTCCTTCATGACAAGTCAAGCATCTTTGAGTTCCTTTCCGCTCTTTCTTCTGTCCACATCATAGGATAAAACCCGATAATCTTGTAATCCGAAAGCGTCGGATCATCTTTAGCCTTGGCAACCCCTGGGTTCGGATCTAAAACTTTATCCCCATCCCATAATATAGAATGTGTTTTGCCGGGAAACCTTTGAGACTCAACTACAAAATAATATGGCCTGTCATGAAGGCTTATCGTTATAGCCATATCGTCTTCCAGATTATCGAAAGAGGTAGGTTCTTCCATCTTGCAGTATAAAGATAAGTAAATGCCATGGTGGGCTAAGAATATATAAGCATCTTCGTCTGAAAACGGGGGATTGCCATTCTCAAACCAGTCTAAAACGTATTGCTCTGACTCTCCAACCATCATGGCTAAAACACAGGCAAGGCATGAATTGTCAGTACTTTGCTTTATTAGTTCTTTTTTCTTCACGGCGCAAACCTCGGTACAAGTGTCTTTATATGCTCTCTTAATTCGTCTAAATCCGTCTTTAATTTCCCCCGTTTATCCTTCATATTGTGTATTAAGAAATTAAGATCGGCTAAATGCTGGTGAGGATCTTTGATTATAAATGCTAATTCTGCTATTATGTCGGCATCATTGATTTGTTGCTCTAATAGTAAATCCAGCATGACGTACATTGTGTCTAATATATTGTCAGGCTTTTTCATAATATTTTCTTTTCGTGTTACCGTGTTAATTATCTTCTTAAACATGTTGCATTCCTTTAAGCGCCTCATCTACTCGATTTCGCCATTCTTCTTTCGGGAATGACCGAGCATAAAGAAAGGCTATCAGTTCGCCCGATGAGAAGCCCCCACGACAATTGCCGGAAATGAGGGCCTTTTGTGGAGCGTAAACGTATGAATAAACTTCATAAGCCCTCAGGGTGACTTCCGTTCGTAAATGTCCGCCCTTATTATCAATAGTTTGAATTGGATGTGTTTTCATATTTATTCTATTGTGGATATTAATTGCCCATCATCATATTCGTCCTCATCACCAAAGTCAAGCCCCCCGACTCCTAATTCCCGCATCGTCTGTTCCTGCTCATATATAGCATGGGCCTCATAAGTACCTGGTTCTTCCTTTAATAATCGATCAATACGTTTCGTGTACGACGATATCCGTATCTTAGGTCCCTTCATCGCTATTGGTCTGGCCATGCAGATATGACAAGCTTCATCAAATACATGGTCCTCTCCAGTTGTATCAATTTCCTCAATATCATTATCCGGTACCACTAAATCCGGTATCGTCCTGATAAAATGCACACACGTATCAAAAACTTGCATCATAGGCGGATTAGTAACATTCCCCTTTTCGTCTACATCATACCTTAACCGTTCCCTGAATTGCCGTATCTTCAACTTACGAGACGGATCCCCGGGACTCATATATATTTTATGTTCTGCAAATACTTCTGCTGTTGGCTTCCCTTGCCCTCCACCCATATAATCAGGCTTCTTATTAAAACAGTCGGGACCGGCCTTTCGAATGATACTTGAGAAATCCAGTTCCACTTTCTTTTCACGTTCAATAATCCCTTCTGCAACCTCCGAATCAGTTAATCTCAATCCCTGATTAGGTGTTCCGTTCCATCCATACCATTCAGCAAATCGAATAACCCGTCCATCTGCATCAACAAACCACCAGCCACATGAGAAAGGTGCCCCAAAGCCCCAATCGAATGTAAAGTATAGCGGAGCACCCTCTGGTATGGGAAAAGGCTTAATAACATGGACAGGGGGTGTCCATTCCTGAAATGCCTGGCCAACGAATACATCCCAGTTACCATCTCTAAACGCCTTTCTAAGATGAACAGGAAGCGTATTAAGCATTGCCCAATAAGACTGGTCTATATACGGGTTGTCTGAAGCCTTGCTCGGGATATAGGCAAATTGAGACCTGTAATCGATGGGTTTAATGAATTCTTCCGGAAATACCTTAGACATCCAAAATTGTTTTGTCCACCCGTGACCTTTTCCACCCGGGTTAGTACCCCCAATAAAAGGACATAGGATATCAGGCACACCAGGCCACCTGAGACGACTTCTAAGAAAAGTAAAGGTGTCATAGTCGTTCTTCGTGAGCTCGTCCACAAGGATAGCAGCAAACTCTGCTGACTGATACTTTGAAGGATCATCGAGGTTACGAAAGCAGATTACACCGTTTCCGTACTCCGGCTCTAATATGAAGCATCGACCATAAACCTTCTGTTTATCATAAGACTTCCCCAGCCATGGAGGGAATTCTCTTGCAATCTTCTGAAGCTGGCGATCAGCTAATGAAGGGTAGTCCTCACAAGCCAACATAACCGTGACCCACTTAAGCCTTAATTGAAGAAAATACCGTATTACCAGCAACCTGACTGCTATCCATCGAAGGAAATAAGACTTCCCTCCACCTAAAGCTCCGCCGTATAGTAAAAACTTGATGACATTTGAGTCTATTGCCTGGACAGCCTTCATCTGTCTGTCGTTCTTGATGAAGTTTGCGACCTCTGAATCGAAGTCTAATGATGGTCTCTTCTCTGCCATTTTATGCCTGTTCGCTTTGACAGGTTTCATCAAGATAAAGACCTGCCGTTAAACAATTTAGTTTAGTGATTCCCTCTGAGGTACCAAAAACAAACGAAAAAGATTGCTTGCGATTATTGGCAATAACTTCAAACTCGGCTTCTTGATTGTATTCTGACAATTTAGTAATGACTTCTTTTACTTTCATATCACTCCGAAATTGATTCGAGACTGTCACCCTCCATCAATCTTAACGCTACGACTCTTGCTTCCATTGCCAATCCATTGCGTTCATCCTCAACAAGATCATAGACCGCTTTTGCTAATTCATTGCTCTTCAGTCCTGATTTATCTTCATGGCATGAAACGTCAATCTCAATAGCTATAGTTATTGTTCTGGTCGGCATTTAAATAGCACCCCTGAAGTCTCTGAAAAGGATTTCATATTAAAAAGTCTTCCGCCCGTGCGCACCTGAGACTACTCGCTTGAAATTACACGATATTTGGATATTGGCTTTTTTGGCTTTTTGTGTCACGTTGTGGTATTAAACTTGTTGCCCCACTCATAGTTAGTCGATGTCATCAATCCTTTTAGTTCAGGATGGCACTCTGCGTGACAATCCTTACATACAGCCTGGTAGTTGTCAGGATGGTCTAAGCCACCATTAGAGAACGATACAATGTGATGGGTACAAATAGGAGCTCTTTGCCCACATATCTCACATAGCTTGATGCCCTTCCTGTATTTATACATCTTCCAATAGCTTCTTATACGAACAGGTATAACCACTTCCGGGATCACCTTCTTACAGGCCTTAACTGCCTTTTTAGGTAACAATGCTATTCGGGCAATACGTTCTTTAAATAACCGCTTGCGGCGTGTCTTATAACAAGATGTTTCAAATAGAAGGTGTTTTCCTGTTCTCATTCAATAACCTCTTGACTTTATTCCAAAGTCTGATTACAGGCGATTACAGCCGGTTTTCGTGTTGATTACCTTTAAAAAATGCTGCCCCTGATATCGATAATCAGGGCGCGAATATCATCTGCAATACCTGATATTTCATGGCCTGTGGTATTTAGGACCTGAAGGAGACACGGCTGGGTTTCTTCCACTTCTACTTTTTTGTCTGGTTTATCTCTTGACACTTGATCTATATCACAAGCTAACTCTACCAATAACTCACAAGTTCTTGTGACATCAATCTTTGCTTGAATCAGGCTCATATGTTTAGCTTCTGGTGAGTCCTCTCTCGTCGGTTGGGTTAGTGATCCGGCTTTTATTGTTGGTTGTTTTTTTGTCATTTCATAGACTCCTTTTCCGTTAAATGTTAATAAATTACGTCTGATAATACGTTATATGTAAACTTTAATATCCCCTGAGCACCCACCATAAGCCGAACAATACCAGGAAGATACACATAAATATAATAGTTGACATAATTCGCACCCTTTCCTCTGCGGTTATCATCAGTTATCCATCGGTAATTTGAGGTATTTCACTATCTCCTTCAATCTGTTCTTTGGTAGTGTCTTTGTATGTTATCAAGGGTTTAACTTCAATAATATGGTGTTCAGCAGCATAAAGCCCTTTCATCTTCAAACCCATATCAAGAAACTTCCGCTGAACTTCGATGGAGGCCATGTCAAGTGCGATTACAGACGTTAATTCGTCATAGTCGTTCCCTTGCTTGTCACACTTTGTTAGAACCCCCACAAAGAGTAGTCGAGCACCCTGGGGAAGCTCCTCCTTCTTTATCTCGCCTTTGACATTTATGATTTTAGTCTCACTGACATCAAAGCCCTTAACCAGCCGTTCTTTTAATGCATTTTCAGACAAACCGTGTTCATCCAACCATTCGGATATTTTGTCCTTAAGTTTCCTATAGTTTTGGCACCCTATTGATTGTAGGCTGGTTTCCTTGGCATTATAACCTGCTTGTCGAGCTGATTCAGTTTTATTAAAGAGGGTAGTGGAGCAGTTTTCGTTGGTGTAGTGCAAAAGCCAAAGAGCTAATTTATTTGGTTTTATCTCAACTTTGGGTTTTTTTTTAGTCATATTCTCTTAGCTGGCAGTGATGGACACACAATTAGGGCAATAAGGACCATCATTTTTAAAATAAATCGAATGGGATCCTAGTGGTTTCTCACATTTCCTACAGGCCTGTATTCTATTAGTAGAATCAAACATCTTCAGTGCCTGTTTTTTAGATACATTCCAAAATTTAATACATACACCGTTCGATTTCGGTTCGGTCTTAAGCTGTTCTTTAGCCATTCAAGCCCTTTTCAATCTCTTTTGTTATGGCTTCGATTCTTAATGTGTCCACAAACACAGAAAGGTTAGTAAGTGCGGCTTGTCTTTTAACAACATCTTCCGACTTAATTTCTTTAAGCAATAGATTTTTGATCGCTTCTCTTATATCTTCCATTATTTTTTCGCCTCCTTTTAGTGTGTTTTGTTAGGTGGGACCAGGTTTGGAACCACAATATTCTTTCCTGGTGTCACGATCTTGCTTTGAATAATGGATAGCTTTTCGTCGAGCTCTCCTGCATTGAATTTGTTTGTAAAAAATTTATTGATAATGATAGGTATTTGCGTGACTATATTTATAGTAAGCGGCCAATTATTAGGAAAACCATTTACCCGCGTGACCATGACTCCTTGAGGTGTAGTTAATAGGTCCACTGTTAATACAAGCCGTGCCTTTTCTGGACCGCTTGGGGTTTTTTTTGGATCCTCGTTCCCGCCTTTTGGTTTCTGCCCTTTTTGTCCATTGACTAACTCAATCATTTTAGCCTCCTTTTTTTGCTTTCTGATAAATATCGCGTTTTCCTATTCCTCGGATCTGGCCGGTTTCTTTATTGATGATATACTTTCTATCCTTATGGGAGTGACCACCATATATTTTACGTCTTAATTCTTTGGCTTTCTTCCCGCTCACTTATGGCCTTCCTGCAGTACTGTCTTTATATGCCCCCTCACAATTCACACAGCTTGAATCACGATGTAGTGTATCCGCTTGGCATTCGTGACACCAAAAATATCGCCATATTGTGTTATATATATTCATTTCAGGGGTCATTCGCTGCTTTCTTCCTTGCGTCTGGTTTCAACTCTATAATCCATCTTTTCCGATCTGTACTAGGTATGATGTCAGTTACAGAGTGGTACTGAGTTAGTTCCGGTTTTAGCACTGATTCCACGGCCCTTAGTAACTCGCTATGGAATATTGTTTCGTATTTAGGTTTGATGTCTGTCATAATTGAATGATGTTAAGTATGCGGTCTGCTTCCACAAGATCTGATTTCTTTTCAGCATCAGGCAAATCTGCATATAAAGTATCGGCTTGACGCTTCCATCGACTAACAGCCCAGGACGGTATTGTTACAGTTCCATCGGCGTTTTTAGTTGATTTCTCAAAGATATATTTCATCCATCCGGCCCACGCTTCATGCGCATACGCAGCGAGCTTTTCTCTATGCATCTCGTTCAATATAAGCCTTGCCTTTCTTGCGCCGGTATTTACTCGCCTGTCTTGCATATATTCTTTTTACCTATCCTACAGGATTATAATTCTTAGGTTTTGGTGGTGCTGCTGGCCCTGGTGCAATTCTTTTTTCTATCTGCCCTAGGGGATTATCGACCAACATTTTAAGCGGTTGTAGTGGTTGATTAAACGTTAAAACCTGTAAATATATCTTCCCCGTTAATGCAACCTTTATCCTCTCAAGAAACGAGAGACCCCAACACGAAGTAACACGGCCATCAACCGCTTTATATGCTGGTAACTTTAAATATTCTGGTTGGTTTTCCGCATATGTGACATTACAGCCTTTAAATTTAACAATTTTCATAAAGTTCCTTTCAGCTTACTTTATAATAAAAAGGGGCTGTCGTGGCTCTGCCCAAGTCGCCGCGGAGCGTTAAGACAGATCAGACAACCCCTATCAAAAAGGAGGTATAAAGAAAATGAAAAAATGTATGTTGAAGCATACATACGAATATTTAAAGCATATCCTGGGGAGTATGTCAAGTTATTTTTTATGTTTTTATCTGCACATTTTCTTGTGCAAAAGTAACGTTAACCGTTACCACTTTTATTGACGTTTTTAATCATGTGGTTTCATTGTATATTTAAAGCATTTTCCGCGGTTACCCTTGAGAACATTGAAGACAAAATTTGTAACTATTGACAAATATCGTCTATGCCAAAATGGGGTAGCTCAACCTAATTTCAGGCACTTACAGCTTTTTTTCGTGTTTTTGGCCTCTTGGCACGGGATTTGCTGTACTTAAAGTATGAATCAAAAACAAACAAAAATTACTAATTACACAGGGGGAGATACTATGAGTAGACAGAGCAGAGACGAGTATAAGTATGGCAGGCTTATTAATGGGTATGACTATAAACATCAGGCCTGGGTATTAAAAGGCAAATATGTCAATTGTGGGCACCCCGAAAGTATAAAGTGTAATTGCTATGGAAGAAAACACCAGAATGAAGAAACTATCACAGAAAAATACTGAAGATCCAAAAACATCAAACAAAGGAGATATGAAAATGGAAACAAAGCATTTAACAAGAAGTAACCCAAATGATTAAAGTATCTGGGTTCAAATATAGAAATAAAGACACGTTTTATGATGCAATATCAGGGCAGGAGATTAAAAACTTTGAAGGTTATTGTATGGTCTCTTTTGACGATGGTCCGGAAATGATTTTCAAGACGTGGTTTGATGATAGCGGCGAAAGAAATTGGTTTGCAGAAGGTAACAACCCCAAAAAGGACCACTGTTTTATAAGCCACAATTTCCTTTAAACCCTTTCCATGCTCTCAGTTGAGGACTGGGGACATCTGAGAGCTTAATATTAACCACTAACAAAGGAGAAAACAAAATGGAATTCAAAAAAGGTGATCTAGTATATTATCATTCAAGACGGCTTGGAACAATCCCAGCAATCGTTAAGGGCGTAGATAGAAATCCTGAAAGGAAGCATGACAGCGTTTTTATTAAAGGCGAAGCTCCGGTAAAGAAGGGTTATATTAGCGCATGGGTTCACGTCTGTAATGTTAAATTGCAAAATCCTGAGTAATTTTTAAACCTTTAGCGTGTTCTCATACTTGGAGGGGTATGGGAACATCTAAGGGCTTAAATGCTAATAAAGGAGATTGAAATGCAAGAATTGAAAAAACTTCGAAAACTGTTTGAAAAGATTGAGCGCAAGTATGAGCAAGAAAAAAGTCCTATTAAAAAGGCACGGCTGCTTAAAAAAGCGGCTGCACTTGAAAAACGGATCGCTGAAATAACTTGTTAAAAGGAGGTAGTAAATGTTTGAAAATGCGGAGATAATCCATACTTACACAAGGAAAGAGGCTATCGAGGATGGGTATCAAACCAAACTAGAAGGCGAAAACGCGAAGTTAGCAAAAGAAGCAGGGTATAAATACCCAGTTTTCATTACAAGCGGCGTCCTGGGATTGATCGAAAAGGCTGTTGCCAGTAAAAAGGATTATAACGATTTTACAGGCGTTCTTTGGGATATTTTGTATATGTCAAGGGTTGCAGGACATCCGCTTAATAACCGCACAACGGAATTCAAGGTTATAATTACAGGAACAGGAAGGCAGAAAGAGCACACAATATATATCGAAGTCGGTCCAATGGACTTCGATGATCCGGAACCTGTCTTGACAATTATGCTGCCGGAAGAAAACTAACAATCAACTACCTCCTGGTGTATAGGTTAACCAGGGAAAGGATATGATGAAATATACTTATACCGACTTTGTTACAGGAAAACAGCGATATACAAGAGGAAAGTTTATTGAGTGGACAAAACCAACGGGGCTGCTTAATGCCAGGTTTGCCCATTTCTGGATAGGTAAAAGTAGTCTTTTTGTGCCTGAATATCTATTATCGAAAGAATCAAAGGAAGTGATTAGAGGAAAGGAGGCAAAAGCTAATGGTAGGCGAATTTGACAAAACGCTAAAACGGAAAATTGATGATGTCCAGCGGCATATTGATTTCTTACGAAAACTGGGGCGGGATAATCTCGTTCCATATTGGATTGCCCGGAAAAATAAATTGTGTGCTGAAATCACCATTATCGAGGTCGTTTGCTCATATTGCAAGAAGCACATCGGCACAAAAGATGGCAAAGGAGTCACGGGCGTTTCTCATGGGATATGTGATGAATGTAATGCTCGTTTAAAAGACGATCAGGATAATGAATGTTTTAATCATTTAGACGAATAAAGGAGGTGCGAAATGGAACATACAAAATTACCTTGGACTGAACCACGAATCTACAAAGATTGCGATAATAGACCATACTGTATTAGTATATATGGTGGCGAATTAACCATAGCCGTACACCAGCATGGGGTTAATAGTAAAAATTGTGACGAAGCAAAAGCCAATGCGGAGTTTATCGTAAAGGCCTGTAATGCTCATTATAAATTATTTGAGGCGTGTGAGGTTGCTTTTGGGCTACTAACAAAACGTGACTCACATGAAGAGGCTGACGAGGAGGAGGTTGTTGGGATGTTGGAAAGAGCAATCACCAAAGCAAAAAGGAGGTAAACACAGATGTTGAAAGTTGAGGCTGAAACTGAAAAAGAAGCTGCTGAGGAAGCCTTTTCTATAGCGTTTGGGGAAGGGGGCCAATATCCATTTTCATCTACCTCGTATGAAATTGTTGATGTTAAAGAAATTGATTAAAAGGCAAATAAAATCAAGCGATCTCTAAAGAAAGGAGGAATACCATGGAAGAAAAAGTAAAAAATGCAGTAAAAGAATATCAATGTTCTGGTTGTGTGAATGGTCCCGCTCTTGAGTGTTACAAAAAGGGAGAAGGATTAGAGTGCGAGAAACATTGTGCAGGCACAATCGTAGGGCCGGCTGTTGGCAAAATATTTTTGGGACTCCCTATAGGCTTTAACAGGCTCGGCGCTTGTGAAAACACCAAAATATCAATATTTGAAAGGCTCAAAGATGGGTGGAGATATGACAAATTCAAAATTTTAGTATGGAAACACCTAGACAAATTCGGAAATGTTTTAGTGCGTGGCCTTTCTCCTAGGATAAACTACCCTTTTATACATATTTTTCTTGAAAACTGCATGAAAGATATCGATTGTGTTGAAATAACCAAAGAAGATATGAATGAAATGGACTAAAAAACAGGGGCTCTCTAAAAAAAGCCACCAGGCGTTAGTTGGTGGCTTTTTTATTAATAATCTCGACGTTTTCTTAATGAATAAAACAATTAAAGCAACGGAATGGGCTGGATAATCGTTTTAACAGATAAGCTGAAATCTTTATTAACATAGCCGTAAGACTCCTGGTGCTTTGCCGTGTATTCGATAATTCCAAAAGGCTGAATACCGGTATAAATTGATTTTCTATCGCTTGAAATGTTGTCAAAGGCTCAATATTTAATATCAATATCGAGGTTGTGTCAGGACTCCTGGAAAGAGCCTGGGGAACCGCCATAAATAATACCACAAGGGCAAAAATAAATAGCGTGAACATAAACTCGAAAAGACTGTATTTTTTCATGCGCTTCTCCTTTTGGTTAGGGGTTAATAGAAAGTTTGGTTATATATTGCATACTTTTAATGGTATGTCAAGTTAAAATTCATCTCTGCTTTTCCGATTAAAATTCCCGTCTGTAATTCTGATGTCAGCCCAAACCATAGTCGGATAAGGCGTTTCAAGTATTATATCAAGCCATGCCCTACCCATTTCTGTGACAACTATATTTAACTCGGCTCTTTTTAAAACACCATCTTTCAAAAAACCATTTATACTTTCGACTACTGCCGGAGCGTCAATGCGTGGATGTTTCCCCGGTGTTGTGTGATAATGAATCAATACCTCTAAGTCATTCGGTGTCATTTTAAACCTCCCTGTTTTTATTCTGATCATAAAAGGTTACAGCCAAACCCATAGCCTGCCAGATATCATTATGAAACCCATAGAAAAACCCAGGTTCTTTTTTGAGACCTTTTCCCTTATTTCTCACTCCATACGCAAACCGATCAACTAGTGCCTGTATAATATTCCCATCTTTTGCTCGCCCATCATTACAGATATATTTCTTCACTTCTATGCGTGGAATTAGGTGTTTCTCGCCCTTGTACGCCTCCCAGAAGCACCCAGACCAAAAAACAGTATCAAAGGTTGTCTGACCCACCGACATGCCGTAGGATTTAATCTGCTCGATCACAAGCACCGATTTATGTTGAGTGTCACCCCTTATCATCTTCAGTAATAGGTTATTATCAACAATATCTTTTGCGATAATTATTTCCCCATTCCACACGACATAGCCGGATTGCTCAAAACCTGGGTCGATAGCGAAAACAATTGTCATATTTCCCCCGTTTCTTTATAAATCCACTTTTTCGGCTTTGACTTCACAGAAGCCCGACTAAAACAAACAATTCCCATGCCAAGAAATAATCCTATGAGAAATATAATAAAATAGTACATTTTTAACCTCCTTAATATATTATGCCGTAAATGCTACATATAATTCGCAATAAAGTATCTCTTCCTCATCGCTTAAAAATACTTTTCGTTGGTTAAATGATGAATTTCCTAATATCTTTGCGATGAGAGCCGCTTCTTTTGGTGTTAGTTTTACGCCTGTATAATCTGTTTCGTTTTGCCATAAGTTTTCCATTTCATACCTCCTCCAATTCCCTACGCCACGGATACTGACTAATTATTTCGCAGCCATTGATAAGTTTAAAGTTTCTAATTAACCCCTTTGGATTGTTCGCTGGATCTCTAAAATTCTTTGCCACTACAATTTCAACAACCCCACTATTAAGGCTAATCGCCAAACGTGCCTTTTCAAGCGTCCTCTGCCCCCCAAGACCAACTTTTGACCCTGGATTTTGGTGTAATGCTATAATACACAAAGCTCCTTTTAATCTATCGTGTATGTCTTTTATTTTACCACCAACGGTATAAAACTCATCCCCTGCCCCTCCGTGAACTTCCAAATAATCAATAATGTTTAAAATTCCTTCACCAGGTTTAATTACATCTGCAAAATTACCCGATCTTTCGTAAACCTTAAACCTCCAGGCATCAATATCCCTGTCAAAAAAATTTAGTCTGGTTTGGAACTCATCCTCGCCCATTTCGCTGTTAAAGTAGTGAATATTCCATTCATCTTCATTTTGATAAGCAATGTTGAGGGCTAACGTGCTTTTCCCGGCATCCTTACTCCCAGAAATTACAAATATATTCCCCTTGAATAATTTTACCAAGGTATCCAACTCAAAGGGAAGCCATATCTCCACAGGTTTCCCGCTGGCGTTCTTGTAATCCATTTCAGTCAAATCAGTTTCTTTTGACCTATACCCGCCCCGCCTTTTGCCATTTCGCTCAATATACCCAATCTTGACCAGCTTTTCCAGCTTCTTGATATATTTTAATTGAAGTGCGGGATCATGGGTAATTTGAGACACATGAAACGCACCTGGAGCAGCATCTACCCACCCAACAAGCTGCTCGTCATCCATTATGAAGTTTTTGAGGTCTAAAGTCATTTATCTGTCATATTCCTCATTCCCATCAGTCCACGCATTATTTTGGAGATGCCACACAAATTCAAGTAAAGCTCGAAAATCTCCATGATATTTAGTAAGCTCTCTTTGAAGTTCTAGTTTATCATATTCTGCCTTAACATCTTGTTTTTTCGGTAATTCCATTTTTATCCCCTCTCTGTCGGAACATCTTCCCATGTTTTGTACTTGTCGGGATTGTAAAGTTTTTTGTCGTTTCGTACCCATGTATAAAAAGTAGCCGTCCAGTCCTGCCACTTCTTCCCGGATTTGTGAAAATGATTTTTAAAGTCCTCAAATAAATTCTCAGAGTGTTTTCCGTTATTACACCCCTGCTTGATTACATACTTTTTCATTCTATCTGTAAGAATAATATCATCTGGAATGGGAACTTTTATCTTAAATTTAAACTCTCCACTATATATGTCTTTTGTAGTAATGTCTTTTGTGGGTATCTTTTTTAATAACACCAAAATATCACTTTTGATAACAGTTATCTTTTTTGATAACGGTTTCCATATATCATAATTCTTATTAAACCGATAACTTGGAATACGTTTGTTATCTTTTTTGATAACCAGCTTTTTATCTACAAGCCCCTTAATTGCACGACATACATTTGGTTTCTTTATCCCTGTATTTTCAACAAATTGTGAGTTTGATATAGTGTCCCATATTTTATTATATCCATAGGTTTTCCTAAGAATAAATAAAAGGCACTGCATCTGTTCCCCAGGTATTCTGTATTTTACAAGAGCTTCTATAATCTCATTTGCTATTATAGTATAGCCATTTTCTTTTTGAGGATTAGCCACATTTATTCCCGAAAACAAAAAAAGCCGATCAGGATGATGTTAGAGTGTATGTCACTCTTGCGTCTGTTACCAGGTACGCCATCCTGACCAGCTTTTGATACTTTAAGGTTAATTGTATTTGAGTGACATATTTCTAACATACTCCCACCATACACTACTCAAAAGCAATGTCAAGGATTATTCTTGCGTGTTTTTTGCTGGATGCGACAACCCCCAGCCTCATCTCATTATTTGGATAATAAGGCACGGGGCATCACCTCCTTAACCTTCTGTTTTAGTCGAACAATTTCTTGTGCTAATTTATTTTCAATTTCATTTTCGTTTAAAATATTATTTTGATTAAACAAATTAGTTATAAGAGACTCTAAGTTTATGTACTTTTTACCAATTCTTGGTAAATATCGGGGATCGTTGGGGGATATTATATAACTTATAATGTCTATTGACCCATTTTTAAATCGATATACATTCGTTCCGTCAGGCTGTTTCTTACAATCTAACACACCATAATTCACCATTCTTTTTAATACTCTATTTGATCTTTTATAATTTCTACGGGCAGAACATTCATAATAGGGAGCACAAGGTTTTCCACAATGAGGACAGCGCCCGTTTTGAGTTTGTTTTTGTCTGTATCGTTTGTGCTTATTCTTCAAGGATTATTATTTCTCGTACCCCAATCGTTAGGTTCGGGAATGCCGATGATGCACCCGGCTATAGCTAGCGTGAGGGGTATTTTTCTCGTCCTGAACTCGCTTAACGATGTTTCGCAAGATCTCGTTTATCGGCTTCAAGACAAGTTTAGAGACAGCATCTCTTAATATTGCCTTTTCTATTGGTTGAATGCTTTTAATATTGTCCATTCTATCCTCCTTTTTATTGGGAATTGTTTAATTAAGACAGCTCTGTTTTACCATTTCTGCTATTGTCTCTCTGACCCTGTCATCATAAAACAAATCATAAGCTATTGATTTTTTGAACAAGTAAACTCCATAAATAATGCCGCCGACTGCACATGCTATTGCTACCGATATACCAGCATAAATTAAATTATTTTTCATATTTCACCTCCTAAAACATCTTTATTTGTGCGGTTTCTTTCTCTATCCTCGGGACCGCAATATCATCTAAATAGGGCTTGCTAAGTTCAATCCCTATAAAATTTCTGCCGTGTTTGTGGGCTACGATTCCAACCGTGCCGGAACCAAAGAAGGGGTCAAGGACGGTGCAGGGTTCAGTTTTAGACTTATGCTGACCGCCAAAAGTTTTATAGCATTTACAGGTAGGTTTCCAGCCGATTGTTTTGGACCCGGGAAACGGGTTGTCGTGATCACCTCCAGCAGCCCGGGCCGCTTTGACATTCTGCAAGATTCTATTCCCCGCTGCCTGTTTGGGTGTTTTGGAATGTTTGCCTTTGTAATTCCCCTTTGGGATTTTATCATGTGAGCCGAGCCCTCTTTGCCATGCCGTTAAGGTTGTTTCCGGCATATCAACGGGATCCTTCTCAACAACCCTTTCCCACGGCGCCCCACACTCAGGGCAACAACCTTTTTCTGACGTTCCGGCTAATATAAGTGGTTCAACAAGTTTAGGTGGAAATGTTGCAAAATGCGCTTCCTTCATAGGATAAGGATTCACGTCTAAGCCAACCGGTTCGTCACCGGCAAATATCATCCCATGGGGCGGCTGAATTGATTGGTAAAATAGATCTGTGTTGCGAAAGTTACGGCCGGCGGGATTGTATTCTCTTTTTGCCCCATTTCTATCTATATTATTCATTGTGCCAGTTCTTACACCTCTTTGTGGCCTTTCGTCTATCGAACCCACTCTTTTGCCTTTTGTTCCACGGGAAAAATCAGCTTGTGGAATCCGTACCGCATCCATGTCGAAAAAATATTTTTGGCTTTTTGTTAGCAAAAACACGTACTCCAAGGCCGAGGCCGGTCTGTCCTCTGCGCTTTCCGGCATAGCTGATCTTTTTACCCAGGGCATCCGGGATCTTAACCACCAGCCATCATCCCGTAACGCCCTCACCACATCGGACGGAATTTCGCAAAGGTCTTTGGGTTTCAGACCATGGGGAACAGGACGATTATGTCTTGCTTGTGATCCTGTGGTGTTTTTCTGTAATCCTGTATTACCAGATGTTCCCGCCCCGTTCCATTCCCCTACATTCTGAGGTAATCGAGCGTAACTATCCCCCATATTCAAAAAAACAGTCCCATCTTTTCTTAAAACCCTTTTAACCTCCCTGAATATCTCAACTATATGTTCTATATATAACTCCGGTGTAGGCTCCAAACCCAAACTTCCACGCCAGGCACCACATAGCTCACAAAATTGACCCTGGGATGCATTTAATGTCGTTGCTTTACGCTGGGACTCGGTTCCTCGCGTATTTGCAAAATTATTGGGGCCATCATGATCTCTGGGGGCTGTATTAGTAATTATTTTTTCATCCCCCCAAACGTGAGCGCAAAACGGAAACTTATAATCTCCGCTATCCCATATCATAGGCGGCAAGTCGTAGTCCCGGAGACCCCAATATGGAGGAGAGGTACAAATCATTTGCACACTCTCGGGCGCCATACCCTTTAAAACCTCCAATGCATGACCCTGATATATTTTATTTCCGTCCTGTTTCCAGTATGGCTTCATAATTCAAAGCTATCAAAAACTAGGGTTATCACCATTTCGGCAACCCTAAAACAGTTAGTCTTATTCAGCCTTCCGTCTTTGCGCCGGTTGTCATAAATGCACATAGCAATGAATTCCCTGTATTTGTCTCGCTTGTAACATTCGCCCTTCAATGCCTTTCTCATAATTCGCTTTGCCCACCTTATTTTGATGCTTTTGAACATTTTATAACCTCCTCTTTTCTTCCGTGCTGTTTCGGTATAAACCCCGTTAAATTCCAATAATCTTTGAGATTTTCTTTCATAGAATCACCAGCATAATAACAAAAGCCCAAAGCATCAAAATTAAATAACATTTCGCCGCACCATTCGCAAAGCCACCATGATGCAAGGTGAACCTCATCGCCCCATATTCGTTCTTCAATGTCGGTACGGGGGGAACGTTGGCGATCCAGCTCGGCACACACTGCTCCTATATTGATCAATTTATGGCAGCTACAGCACCGCCGCCGCCGAGCAGTATTCAGGGTTGTGAAATCATTTGGCGGCAAATACCACCATCCATCACCATCAAATTCACATGAACAAGAAAGCATATTATAACCCCCTCTTTTTCTTCCACTTCTCATAAAGCTCCCACGCCGGATCACCCTCGCACGGCTGGTATTTCACAAGCTTCCCCGCTTTTGTAACAAAATCAACCCCGAATTGTGGTCTATATTCCCAGCGCCAGAGCTTACCAGTTCCGTCTGGTCCCTCGCCTTTGTAAAAAGCGTGCAAACAATCAGGGCAATGCCTGTAACTGCTATCATGGTAAATATCACAATCGTTCCAATCGCAAATTGTTGAGGTGCATATATCAGGTTTCATTCCTGGCACTCCCCTTTTCTATCGTCATTATCTGGGTGACATTCAGGATGTTGGCACATTCCGTCGGGAATGTAAAGACAGCTACCTTTGCCGCCATGGAGAGCCTGACATGTCCAATTATAAAGTTCGTCTTCCTTTGGTTGTGTAGTGGATAATTCCTGCAACCACTCCCCAATCTCTTTGCTGGTCGGTTTTGCGAATGGCCGGGCCGCATCCGTTTCGTTTAGCCGGATAGACAACAACTCTTCAACATTCTTTAATACCTTGATAGATCCATCATGGACGCCGCTTGTATAGCTTCCCGCTTCGCTTGACAGGTTGAGGGCCTCTTCCGCCGCCCTCCAAACTTCAATAACTTTTAAAATATCTTTCATTTCGGATACTCCCTTCACTTTTGCATACACGTTATGCCCACTTCCAAATCTTCCTCTGATAGAGGAATGAATTGAAGGTGTAGGCCTATTGCGTCAGCGATGGCTTTTAGTTTCCCGGCATGATCGTCACATATAACTGCCTCATCGCGCCCGGGCCAGGTATATCTATATTTCCCTGGATTTTTGCACATATCAAACCTCCTTCGGATACTCCCTCACATTAAACGTTTCAGGTTATCTTTGATTTTAACCGTAATTCCGTCTTGTCTAAGCTTTTTTATCAACGCATTGATTTCATCAGCATCGGGTTCCGGTAAATTACTTTTCTTGCTGTCAGCGCCTATGTTTACCCATTCTGGATCACACAGCCATATCAGTTCCCACAATTCCATAAGGCTAAAATCCATAATTGGCTCGATAGTAACCATTGTTTTAAAATCCACAGAAAGCGCAGACAAGGCCCTTGCTCTTCCTAATGGCCAGGGCGCATTTCCCATGTGATCGACATGGACTCTATTTGTTTCAATGGTCGTTCCAAGTATAGAATTTTTCGGAATGTAGTCGCTGAAATCTCTCATTCGTTGCGGATTTTTAGATTGGAATAGATATTTATTTTCATATTTACGGCAATGATCTAAAGTTTCAAGTATCCATTCTTTGGGAATGGCATCGGCCCAGAGGTCACACGAGCTACCCACGAAGATAAAATTACCATTTCCGAGGTCGGTTTTTACCTCTTTCCTGTCAAACCGTATCTCTTTTTGTGGGAATTGCTTCATGTAGCAGTACGGACAGTTATGAGGGCATATACCCTTGACCGTGTTCCAGGTGAAATTTACAAAATCGTACATGTTTCCTTTGGTTTTATTTAACATCTTTCTCCTTATCGTTTGGCGGCACATACGAACAATTACATTTCGTTCCTATGATAAGCTGGTGGCATATCGGGCAGTTCTTAGGTTCCTTCGGGCAATCCTTAGGCGTAGGGTCGCTCGCTCGAATAAAAAACGGATCATCCGGCCTGTCCCAATGAAAGCACTCAATACAGACGTCATCAATCGACAGCTCAAAACCGCCGATTACATATTTGCCGAACTCGCAGTTTTGGCATTCGTTAGGCATCTCTTATTTCTTCCAATACGCTAATACATTCTTCTATATGAAAATGAGCATCGTCTAATTTGTCTCGATATGCACTTGGCGCTGTTGGATCATCAAAAGATTCGACTTTAGCCATAATTGTTTTTAGCTTTTTTATTATTTCTTTCATTCTTTCTCCTTGTCTAATTCAGCCAGCCTTTTTTTTTCTTCATCCCATAATTCATTGTTTAATGCTCCGAGAAAAGCTAAAGCAGTATTTTTCTGATACATCAAATGCACCATCTCAATTATTGCTTCCGCTAAGGCCGTTCCTGCTCTATTAGCTCTCGTTGCTTTTGGCATTTTTCTCCTTTTCCAATATTTTCAAAGCCTCAATAAATCGCTCTACCTCAGCCTCGTATCTTAATTGTCTATAATAAGAAAAATCATCCCATTTGTATACTTTGCCAGTGTAAAAATCAGGTAATTCAGCGAGGGCTCGGGGCTAATTTCTTTTTGGTGATCTTCATTCTTCCACCAATTCAGCAACCGCCCTCTCCTCGGATTCGGTGTGAAACAATAACGTAGATGCCCCGAAAAACCCTATCTCGTATACATCCCACTCCTTGCCATTCCAGAACATAAGTTTATTTCCTAACGTTATTCGGATACCAGCCTTTTGTTTTAATGCTTCAGCTATTTTCATCTAATGTAACTCCGTGTTTCCGAATGTGGCGCTTAATGGCTTTAGAAATTAACCTGCCCCATACGTTCCTTTTTAATACCCGAACCCAAATCGTGTGAATATTTTTTTTGATAATATGCCGGGTTATAAGACGATGGCCTAAATAGAAAGTTGCTTTCATTTTATAAGTTCCTCCCTTAATACTTCTATTTATCTATGAGATTCATAAAGAGAACAAATCTTTTCATATAAATGATAGCCGGGAACCAAGCCGTTTTCTAATTTATATACATAGCTCAATTCTATATTTATTGCTTTAGCAAGTTGTTTTCGGCTACCAAATACCCTAATCAACTGTTTTATTTTGGTTTTTACTGATCTTTGTTTCATAATGGTAAATAATATCAAGAATAATTCTATCTGTCAACATATTTTTTTTTAGAATAATTCAAAAATAACTTGACAAACGATTTCGCTTCAAATAAAATAGGATTAAAAATTAAAAAGGAAAGATTATGAACGAAGAACATACTAACAATATGCCGTGGGATAAAATTTGGGATTATAGACATTATAAGGTTTCAAAAGTAAGATTGATTAAACGAAGAGTAAGATTAATAGAAAAAGAATGTTCATTAAATAAATAAACCCACAAATCTTAAAGGAGAAATAATGACTACACCAAACGACATAAATGTTTTAATGCACTATTATGCTTGTCCAGAATCACATCCAAGAGCTGGGTCTGTGGCTGTAAGGGGTTCTGTTGATTTGTTTATACAGGATGAGATACTCACCAGTAATGATGACAATGAGATTAGAGTTACAGACAAAGGGAGGGCATGGATAGAGATAATTCTTAGAACACCCTACCCTAATCAAGTATGGATAGATGAAAATGGTAATAAAATTGATATTTAAACAACCACAGGCGGAACCTGCCGAGCCAATTTCGAAGCAAGCCCAAGGGGTTGCACGGTGACCGGGTAGAGCCTGTAACCTTGGGAGCGTCCTTCGGGATGAGAATGGTCACTCGCAGGATACTTAGAGTTTGAGCCGGGTCCTGTTAATTTCTGAGACGGCTCTTAAAACCAAATGCCCCAAAAGACTAGCCCAGATAAAATCCAGATCCGGGGGGTGTCGGGGAAGGGGTTGCGAGTTGTGAAGCCTGTGCTCCCAAACTTTAACCACCTAAATCTACGGTCTGATAACATAGATGACAGGCGCCAGAGATTACGGGTTGGTTAAAAGTAAATGTTCTTTAAAATGTGGGGTCGCATGCAGGATTAGCTGGCCAGACGGTATGTTGACCGACAGGAATTGGGGTAATTGCCATGAAATGTCTGTGTGTATCGGATAGAATCAAGTCCTGTCTGACCCCATTTCTCATCTACCAGGCGTATGATGAGTTCTTTCCTCGCTTAAGCGGGGGATGCAATCTCGCCTGCCATGTGCAGGTGTGAGTAACGGTATCCTATAATGGGGTACTAGACCATCCCTATGTCGCTTCGGCTTCATAGGCCGCCCCTGTTCTCCATAATTCCGGGGGGAGCAGGGGCAAGATTCAATGTTCTTTGGAATAACGAATCTGGGGGGTTAAACGACAGGATGACAGCATAGTAGTAGAGTACCAAAAGGCCCGAGAGGTTCCCCCTATCGAAACTATGCAGAGGTTCCCGTGCTGAAATAATGCCGGGTGTCAATACCACAGCGGGGTGAAATTCCCCGATATTTCCGCCCCTGCTTTGGGCTATTATGGCATTGGGGCAATTAGTGGCAAGTATGGATTGGCCGAAAGCAGATATTCTGTGAGTAGAATGCTGGACGATGGGTGGCTACTTGCCACTTCCTCCTTAAAGTCTCTGGGGAGTTGGAGGTTAAGCTCCCCGAAAGGAGTTCTCTTTGGATACAGTTGAACTAATTATCGAAGCATACACAAAAGTTGCCGATGGTATGAAACGTATCGACCTTGAGGACGAAAACGTTACGGTTAAAGCGTATAGGGCCGGGACTATAATTCGAATTGATATTAAGGAAGATTAAAATGTCAGACGTATTAGAAACACATATAGAATTCCCAGTCAAAGTTCATTTCGAATTTCATAAGGCAGAGCCCATGACTCGCCATTGCATTGGGAGTGACTCATCTATCGAGATCAACGCAATTGAAATTTGTGATCGTCTAGTTTTTGGCAATTTGTATATGGAAATAAAGGAAAAATACGAGGAAATCTTTAAAGAAGAGATCAAGGAGAAGGCAGAGAAATGAAAATAATTGGTGAAAGTGAAGACAATTTTATTTTAGAAGCTGATAAAAGAGAAGTGGCAAACTTAATTGGTTATTATTCCGAGTATGGTGAAAATAGAGGAAAGGTCGGTGATGAAATCGCTGTATCTAAAATGTTTAGGCAATTATATGATTTGGCTGCACAGGATAGAGAGATTCAGAATATGAGAGAGTCATTAATAAAGGCATACAGATATTTAGAATTGGTTGCACCCTTAAAAATAAAACTAGACAAAAAAGATAAGGATTAGGAAATGAAACGGATTGACTGGAAGGAACTAAAAAGACAGATAGCGGGAGAAAAGAAATATGCGGTGGATCTGTCTCTTTTAATATTTTTAGCTATGTTTCTGTTTATGGTAGAAATGTCAAAGCACGATATGAATGACTATGACCCGAAAATAACAGATATGACGGTGATAAAATGAAAGGAGATTAAAATGAGAGAAATTATTATCGAAGAAGAAAAAAAAGACAGGATTAAACTTTCTGATATACACGAGTATAAGGCCATCTTTGCAAAACAAAACGGACATCTTGGTGGGATGGTTGTAAAGATGGACAGAGGGTGGGTTTTGCTAACTGGTGGCGAAGGTGGAGCAACCGGATATCATGACACAAGAAAAGGGTGTCTCGAATCATGCCTTAAACATGGTTATACCTTTTTTGTAGACTTTTGACCCGAATATACAGGAGACACTTATAAAGGAGGAATAATATGGAAATTGTAAAGTACAATACGAATGCAGCAGTTCATGCCGGGAAAAAATTCGGGAGGTTGTAAGTTGTGGCAATGTGGGAAAGGGGGAGTCACTACAAACAGAGCAGGTGGATTTGTTTCTGCACTTGTGGCGAGTATGTAATTGTTATAAAATGCAACCTCACAAATGGAGATACTAAATCGTGCGGATGCTTGAGAAGAAAGCTTATATTTAAACACGGGCAATCAAAAAAGGGAAGCACGACAACTACATATACAATATGGCAAGGCATAAAAGATCGCTGTAATAATCATAGGAACAAAAGATATAAAGATTATGGAGGCAGGGGCATCAATGTTTGTAAAAGATGGTTAAGGTTTGAGAGTTTTTTTGAAGATATGGGAAGCCGTCCAGAGGGGTTATCAATAGAAAGAATAGATAACAACAAAGGGTACTTCCTGGGTAATTGCAAATGGGCTACACAAAAAGAACAAACCAGAAACGCAAGGAGTAACCGAATAATTGAATATAACGGGAAAAGCATGTGTCTATCTGAATGGGCTGAAATCCTTGGAATAAATAGAGGGACTTTACATCATAGGCTGATAAAGCATCCCCCGGAAATAGCATTTAATTATAACCACCAATGGAGGGTATAACACATGGAGCAAATAGTAAAATACGACGTAACGGAAGCGGCTGTCGCGCAAATGAAGGAGTTGTATATGGGACTGACCATCACCGATCTTGACAATCAAGAGGAGTTTCAAGCCGTTCACGATGGCCGGATGGTTGTCAAAAATCACAGGGTCTCCGTTGAGAAAAAACGGAAAGAACTAAAAGCAGATGCTTTGGAATGGGGACGCAAGGTTGATACCGAAGCCAAGCGTATTTTTGCCCTACTCAAACCTGTTGAAGATCATCTTGCTGGTGAAGAAAAAAAAGTCACCGATGAAAAAAAGCGTATCGAGGCCGAAAAGGAAGCTGTCGAGAAAGTGCAGATCCAGACAAGAGTTGACACACTCTTTACCTATGGTGTTGTTATGCCGTACTTCGACGTAGCCATGCTATCCGATGATGACTATTCCAAAACACTTGAGACTGCTAAAACAGCATACAATGTTGAACAGCATCGCCTTGAAAAAGAACGCAAGGCTAAAGAAGCCGAAGAAAAGAAGCTGGCTGAGGATCGTGCTGAGATAGAGCGTATTAAAGAGGAACAGGAAGCCAAGGCCAAAGAGCAGGAAGAAAAGGAAAAGGCTCTCCAGGCCGAAAAGGATAAACTTGAAGCCAACAAAAAAGCGGAAGAAGATCGGAAAAACAGGGAGGCCTTTGAGAAAAAAGCCGCTGAGGATGCTAAAATTCAGGCCGAGAAGGACGCTCAGGCGAAAGCAGAACGAGAGGTTAAGGAATTGAAGGAAAAAGAGGAAAGGGAAGTAGCTGAAAAAGCAAGACGTGAGGAACTTAAACCCGATAAAGAAAAGCTGCTTAATTGGATTAAGACTTTCAATCAGACGAACTTCCCGACACCCAGGCTTGAAAGTAAAGAAGCATGTAAAATTCTGGAAGAGGCCATGGACGCGTTCGAAGAAATACTACAAAGAGTTGAAGAACAAACGGAGGAGCTATGAAAATTAAAATTAAATTAGAAGGTAAAGAAGTTGCAAAAATTGTAGAAAAACATATTTTAGAAGAATTCCCCCAAATATTGGGAGTAGACTTTAACCCCCCAATCCGTGATATTCATGTAACCGAATCTTACGGCACATTCGAAGTTGAGATTACAGATAAAATCCAAGAGGAAGTAAAGGAGGAGCAAGATGAATGAAACTGGCGTATTTGCATCAAAGGAAGATACAGAAAAATTATTTCATTTGGTTCAAAGGGGATGGAAACCTGGAGAAACAATGATTGTATTCTCTGTTGGGGAGGGCATTAAGAAAGACGCGGCAACGGTGGACGCTCAAAAGGCTTGCCACCAATTAGCTTTAGATTATGGTTTACCTGAAATTACAGGCTACTATGGAATAAAAAAAGATGGGGAATTTGTTAAAGGAGGTCCAAGATGAATGAAAAAGCCATAGATGAAAACTTGGATGTAGAAAAATTTGAAGAAAGGTCGATAGTCCAGGCACAATCACAAAAAATAACAACCCCGGAAAATCAGCAATCATCATTTTTTGAATCTATCGAAAGATTAGCGGCAAATCCAAATGTTGGCGTAGCTAAAATTAAACAACTTATGGAAATGAATGAACACATCTTGGACAGAAATGCAGAACAAGAGTTTAACGCAGCAATGACAAGGGCTCAAAATCAGATAGAATTTGTTGTTGAGAATAAGTGGAATGACCAAACTAAAAGCAACTACGCAAACTTAAAGGGCGTGTTGCTTTCCGCCAAGCCTATCTACACATCTGCGGGGTTTTCCCTTATGTTTTACGAAGGAGAGACCCAAAAGGAAGATCATAAAAGAGTCTGTGTCGATATTATGCACGAAGGAGGCCATACAAAACAGAAATATGGAGACTTTGCAATCCAAACAACTGGTATAGCCGGCAAGAAAATGATGACACAAATACACGGAGAGGGCTCAGCTTTTTCATACGGTAGAAGATATTTAACTTGTATGATTTTCAATATCCCTACCGGAGATGATGACGATGGAAATGATGCTGGGAAAACAGAGGAGATTGAATATATAACGGTCGATATGAAGACAGAAATAACCGACTTCATCAAGGCTACGAAGAGTAATAAAAAGAATTTTCTGAAACATTTCAAGGTTGAGTCGATTGAGAAAATTCCGTTGGGCAAATACGGTCAAGTAATTTCAACTCTCCAGGCCAAAGAAGATGCCCAGATTAAAAAAGAGGCCGAGAAGAAAGGATAATAAGGAGATACCAATGAGGGAGGAAAAATGATGGGGAATTGTTCTTGTGTATATGTCGGCAATGATTATGATCCACCAGAATTTCATCGGGCCATTATCCGCAAAGCAATCAAGGATCATGTTTGCTGCGAGTGTAAAAGAACCGTTAGGCGCGGCGAAAAGTATGAATATGTTTCTGCTTTATATGATGGGCACATATCAAACTATAAAACCTGCGAAGATTGCCTCTCTATAAGGGATGAATTATTTTGTGAGGGTTGGTATTATACAAAGGCGAAAGAATATTTATGGGAATACTTACAAGATGTTGATGGCGAAATATCTGAGGATTGTCTTGTTGTGCTTACGCCAAGAGCACGGTCTATGATTTGCGATATGATTGAAGAAATATGGGAAGTAGACGAAAATGGTTGAGATTTACACATTCCCACAACTCAGTCCCGAATGGTTTCAGGTTAAACTTGGAATAGTGTCGGCGGGTTCATTTTCAAAAGTCCTGGCGAAAGGGCAAGGCAAAGTCCGGAATGGCTATCTACTAAAGCTCGCGGCTGAAATCCTCACTGGCGAACGTAGGGACACATATCAGGACCAGGATATGATCCGAGGTACTAAACAGGAACCCCAGGCCAGAGAGGAGTATGAGTTCGTCACAGGCAGCTCAGTCGATCAGATAGGGTTTGCGTTGCGCGGGAGGATTGGATGCTCTCCAGATGGTCTGGTGGGTTCTGAGGGGGGAATAGAAATCAAGTCCGTCATTCCAGAAGTCCAGATCGAAACGGTTCTTGCAAACAGAGTACCTCCATCTCATAAGGCACAAATTCAAGGGAATATGTTCGTGTTAGATTTAGCGTGGATGGCTTTCGTATCGTACAGCCCTTTGATCAAGAATAAGAATTACATTTTTATCAAGCGAATGTTTAGAGACGAGGAATATATTGCCGATTTGCAGGTAGAACTAATTAAATTCCTGAGAGATCTGGACGAATTAATAAGGAGGATGAAATGAGCATAAAATACGTATTAGGTAACGATCCCGGAAAGATAAAATTCCTATCTGGCGATCAAGATTGTTGGTGCGTCGAAGTTGATAGTGCGGGCGTGGACAAAATAAAAGCTTACATTGAGGATGGAGATGTTGTTTGGTTTGCAATATATCGAAATAGGAAAGAACAAGTCTCAGAGAGAATAAATTCCCGCTATGTTGAAACTGTTAGTTATTTTGAGGAGTAGGTGGAGAAAATGAAATGACTTGGTATCGGGTTTATAAGACATTTAGAGGAGGCAAATCTCCGATAGATTATATTGAAGTCCCAAAATATTCAAGAACAAATATTGTGAAGTCTCATGCGGAAGAATGGGCAGAAAATACAGATGGAGGACATTGTTATGGTTGGACAGTATATTGGAAAAAAGTTAAAATGCCATCAAAGAAGTGGTTATTAGAAGAAGTGAAATCACTGAAGAACAATATTCCTTACTATAAAGAAAGAATAGAAAAGTGTAAGGAAAAAATAAAAGAAATTAAATCTTATTTAAAAACGAAATGATTGAAGTAGCCGCACAAATGAGAAAGGGCATCCCGCATCCTTATACTCAAGAGGATATGGAAGCCCTGAAAGAATACAAAGAGAATCAAATCATCCGGATGAAAACCTATGGCGTTCAGAAGGAACGAAGCTATAAACAGCTAAAACTCCTGCACGGTGTTTTGAGAACAGTTGTTGCAAATACAGAAGACCCAGGCTGGAGTAGCCTTGAAAAAGCTAAACATAGCTTGAAGGTGGCATTGCATTATGTAAATGAGGGAATTACCGCTGTTGATAAACACGGAACGGTTCATTTTAGTTTTAGGTCTTTCGGATATGCGGATCTTCCTCATATGGAAGCCACAAGAGTTTTCCAACGAGCATGGCCGATTCTTGCAAAGGTGATAGGCGTGTCGGAAGATGAATTATTAGAGAATGTGGAACTATAAAAACATTAAATCGAAAGGAGAATAAAATGAATAATGTAATAGTTAATAAAGACGGGTTATTAGAAACATTAAAGAAAAACAGAGAAACCCACAGGATGATATTCGAAGATGCTCAAAAGGGATACAGAGAAGAAGCTATACGGCTGTTGGATATTGCTCTAAATGACGCAAAAATAGGAAAGAAAATAACGACCTTTATTCAGCTCGAATCCCCGGTTGATCAGACAAAAGATTATGACCGGATAATTCGGATGCTTGAAATGAGCGTTGATGAGCAAATTGATTTAACCGAACATGACTTTGCCCAATATGTACTTGATGACTGGTCATGGAAGCAGGACTTTCTAACTAAAAACGCATTTTATACAAAAATGGTTTAAATATAGCCATGGCTTCCTACCCCAAAACCAAAGCTTATAGAAACGAAAAATATCTGAAATATATTCGTTCTCTACCCAGCCTATTTAGTGGTGAACGTGGAACTGAATATGATCGTATGGTAGCAGCACATCAAGGTTTTGGAAAAAAAGGAACAGCATTGAAACCACCGGATACCCAAGCCGTACCATTGCGTTATTTAGAACATCAAGCGTTACACCAGGTAGGCGAAAAAACATTTTGGGGGAGTCAATACGAAGCATTACCCCTGAGATGTTTGGAATATTTAACGGAATATTTAGAATTATTAAAAGGAGAATAATCATGTATGAAACAGCAGGAAGTGGTCCAAAATCAGAAAGTTGTAAAGAACCCGACTGGGAAGCCGCAATTTCAAAAGCAACAAAGGATCTCGCTATCATTAAGGGATTTAAAGAAAGTTTGATTCAATTTATTAGTTTAATCGGTACTCATTCCTTCAAGCGTAGGGATAGTAGTAGTTCGATGCCAGAGCTTTTGGGAACGGTTGAGTTTGATATTATGGAGCGAGAAAAAAGCATTGAGCGGTTTATGAAAAAACTGGAAAAACCCCAATAAATAATTTCTTGTAATCTTTCTGTATATCATTCAATTTGTGAAGATATGCGGATCTATATAACACCTTGTTAGGCTTTTACTATGAATTACAAAGAGTATCAGCGTGTATGCAAGATTAGAGAATGGCGGTCTTTTGGGCATTACAAATGTCTGAAAACGAAGAAGGGCTGTCCAATATTTCGCTCTGATAAATGTCCAAACTTTGAGCCTAACAAAAAGATGCACCCGACTAAATGCGGGTGATCTTCATGTTTCCCCACTATTCCATGCAGAACAATTTTGACCGCCCCCCTCTTATTTATTTAAATTGTTTCACCATATCCATCTGATTTATTTAAGTCACGGGTGAAGATTTCCCTGTCTGCATCCCATGAGAAAGATAATATCTTCCCATTTATTCTATAAACATAGCTTGTAAAATAGGCTTCTCTAAGGATAGGGCTAATTGCTACCACGGCATGAACTTCCTTTATGAAAGCATTTTCATGAGGACTAACAAGATGATGACAGACATATATCCATGGCCCTTCAATAATAATTACATGCCTATCAGGTATTTCCCAACTCATAAATTCAGAGGGGTCTATTCCGCTATCGGCCTTTGGATCAACAAACCCGAAGAGGTCTCCTAAAGTTAGAGCTTGCGAAATTACTTTTTTCTCAGGCGGCAATACCTTTGGTTGCAATGCCACGCAACTCATTAAAAAAAATCCTAAAATGGTTGCTGAAATGATAAACAACTTCTTCATTTGACTATTCCTTTATTTAAAATATTTACCTTTCATCAAATCAAATACTGCTCCCTCAACCTTCGCACCAATAATACTCGTAAGCGAATTAACAGCACCGTAGGCAGCCTTTTTAATATCCTTCGGCAGTTGGGCCTTAACTTTCGCAATAGCTATGTCTTTGAGCTTCCTGGCTTCCGCAGAGGTTAATTTACCGTCCCTGAGTGCTGCCTTAATTTCCGGTACGATTG
>SDBT01000455.1_pt1 | contig 64732 bp, 40 predicted proteins | sample 2277101 | NCBI WGS metagenome assembly SDBT01 (sample SAMN10404973, study PRJNA504765) | marine sediment metagenome | isolation source: marine sediment core GS10_PC15, 103 cmbsf | place: Arctic Ocean: Southern Knipovich Ridge | collected 2010 | reverse complement strand
TAAAGCAAAACTAAAAACCATTAAAAATATTGCTATGGATGAAAAGCAATTAGACAGGCAAATGTACCTAAGCAGCAAAGGAGACTCGCGCATTGGATATGAGGCTTCAAATCACTATTATTATTTTCCGTTGGATTTTGTAGAAAAAGTGATCAATTGCGATTACATCCTTAATCATTGGACGAATTAAATCAACAAAATAACAAATATCAAGACTCATTATGAAAAATAAATTATTTATACTTTGGATTATATGGACTTTATTGGGCGCTTTATTGATGTATGGTGTCTCGATCTCTTATTCGAAGAGTAGCATTGCTTCTATATTAGCGATGGTTTTAAGCCTGTCACCTCTCATGGGACTTATGCTCACATTAGGTTCTTTAAAAGCTTCTCGTCAGTTTAGTGATTGGTTAAGAAAAGATAAAAATTCGCTTTATTACCTGGCAGGTGGAATATCCCTTCTATTTGCCATACCAGGATTATTAACCGGGAATTTCAATCCTTATCATACGATCATTTTTGCATTTATTGTATTTGTAGTCTTTGGTGTGCTAAAACAGGCAAAAGATGAAGAATTTACATTGAACTGGAGTGATTTAGCCATTTGGATCATTCTCTGGATTCCCTTTGACCTCCGCTGGTATATGGGATTGCAACCAAATCTTGATTATACCTGGTGGTCTGTAGCGATTTCTGTTATTGGTATCATTGGATGGTATGGATACAGGGGAGCTGATATTGGTTTTAATCTTGTTCCCAAATTTAAAGATTTAATAATAACAGTACTTGCATTGATACTGATAATGGTCTTTGTAATTCCTCCCGGACTTGCCACAGGATTTCTGTCTTTTTCTATCCCCGAATCTTATGACATTCCTAAGCTGGCGGCTCATTTTATAGGACTGTTCCTGACAGTTGCCTTACCTGAGGAGCTGTTTTTTAGGGGGATACTACTTAGAGGACTTGAAAAAGTGTTTTCCAAAAAATGGATTCCAATGTTAATATCTTCGCTGGCTTTTGGGATCATGCACTGGAATAATGTGGATACCTTATCCATTCAAATTACTTATGTTTCTTTAGCATCAATTGCCGGTTTGGGCTATAGTTGGGCATATAGAAAGAGTGGAAACAATTTACTTGCTGCAATACTTGCACATACTCTAGTTGATTGGGTTTGGAAATTATTCCTCTCTAGTTAATTGTATGATAATTATTAAACTAGCATTGGTGGAATTGTAATTGCAAAAGCACCCTTAATATAGAGATGATAGTATGAAAAAGATTATTTTAGTATTTATAGCACTTCTAGGTACCTCATCATTGTATGCACAAGAAAATATATTAGCTCCCTATAATGGTGGCTTTGAAAATGGAATAACAAATTGGCGGTTTTTTGAAGTACCAAATAATATTGGAAGTACAGCAGAAGTAATTACAACAGATGTTTCGGAAGGTTTACAAGCTATTAAAATTACATATGTTGCAGATGATGGAACGGTTGTTGATAGAGGATTTGATAATTGGGATGCCAGGGTTCCAGTTGTTGCTGGTTCTGAATATACTGCAAAAGTAATGGCAAAAATTGATGGCATAAATGAGTTATATTTAAATTTTACATTGGGATATTTTGATGGTAATTCTGCCGTTATTAGTGGCGAAACTAATCGAATTGAATTGAGTAATCTTTATTCTGAATATTCTGTTACGTACACTGCTCCTGCTGATGCACAATCTTGCTGGATTGCTTTCCGTTTTACTAATGCTGATGGTACAAGAGGTGAGGGTACATTATATCTTGATGATGTTCGTCTATTTGGTGAAAGCACGTCATTAACTCCGCGAGTTATGCCAACAACATTATTCAGTGATGATGTACCTATTGCCAGTGTTAATGTAACAGATACCCCATTTAATGCAGCTAATGATGGCTCGGTGGATGCTACATCTGCGTTCCAAGCGGCTATTGACCGTGTTGTCCTTGCTGGTGGTGGAGTTGTATTTATTCCTTCCGGTAAATACCGGTTCGATGGTAATTTACTCGCGAAAGAAAAAGTGATTTTACGTGGAGAGTGGCAAAATCCCGAAGAAACAAATAATAGTGTTGTTGGAACTATTCTCATGCCCTACGCTGGACAAGGTTCTGAAAGTGGTGAGGCTTTTATCAGTCTTGAAATAGGAAGTGGAATCAAGAATCTTTCTATCTGGTATCCAAATCAATCTGCATCAGCGGTAACGCCATATCCATTTACAATTTTATGCAACCCTGAAACAGCAAAGGGAGCTGGTGATAATACATCTGTAATTAATGTTACTTTAGTTAATTCTTATCAGGGAATTAAAATTGGCCCTGTTTGGAATGAATTACACTATATCCGTAATGTTTATGGAACTCCGTTAAAGAATGGAATATGGTTATCACAAACAACGGATATTGGAAGAATAATGAATGTTCATTTTGAACCAAAATATTGGTCTGCTTCCGGACTTACTGGTTCTCCATCTGAAAATACAATTCTTAACTGGTTGCAAAATAACGGAACCGGAATAATAATGGGACGTTCTGATTGGGAATACATTTATGATGTATCTCTTGTTGGTTATCAAACGGGCATGCAGATAATTAAGTATAGTGACATGGGACCAAACGGTGTTATTTATGGATTGAATATTGACAGAAGCAAAATTGGTATCAATTTAAGTGATGTGAATTTTATTGGGTGGGCAATTACAAATTCAACAATAAACGTGGAAGGTGAGAACTCGAGCTGTATTATTACCGGAGATGCATTTACTACTATTGTTCAATTCAATACTTGTACCTTTGGTGGAAGTCCCAAAACAGCAATCCAGTTCTCGGACAACTCTACCGGAAGGCTCTCTTTCCAAAATTGTACGTTTAAAAATTGGGGTTACACATCAACTGATGCGGCAATTGATTGTGAGATGGGATCAATCTCTTTAATTGGTAATACTTTTACAGAAGATAAATTGCATTTCCGTTTTGGAGAAAGTGTTACAAATGCACAAATATTGGATAATAATTTCCCAACAGAATTAAAGATTGAGAATAATAGTAATGGTGAAATTATAATTTCGCAAGAACCACTTCTCTCTTCAAATCTGGATGTTCCCCCTCACTCTTTTGCAGCAGAAGCAAGACCAATAAACGATGATCTGTTTATTGTTCAAGATTATGGAGCAATTGCAGATGGTACTACAGATAATACAGATGCTTTTCAAGCAACACTTGATGCCGCAAATCAAAATGGAGGTGGCACAGTTTATATCCCAGCGGGAATGTACAGAATAAATGGGCACATTACCGTCCCAACTGGTGTTGAATTAAGAGGAATGTGGGACGTGCCACATCATACAACTTCTCATGGTAGTGTTTTATTAGTCTATGAAGGAAAAAATAATCCAGGTGGAACCCCGTTTATTTCTTTGGAATCTAGTGCGGGTGTTCGGGGATTTACAATTTGGTATCCCGAACAAAATACAAATGACTTCCCAGAATATCCATGGAGCCTACAAACACAGGGCGATAATTGTTGGATCAAAGATGTTACTTTAGGAAATACCTGGCAAGGCGTTGATCTGGCTTCATACCCAAACAGTGGTCATGTGATTAGTTATTTAGCAGGCTCGCCATTGAAAACAGGTCTTTCAGTTAGTCAAAATTTAAGTGATGGCTGGATAGAAAATGTTCAATTCAATCCTCATTATTGGCTACGAAGTTCAGGCTATCCAAAAGTATCAGAGCCGGAATTTGCTCCTGTGGTTTCACAGCAGCAAAGTCATTTAAATGCGTTTAAAATTGGTTCTACAAACAAAGAACATATTTTAGGTACGTTTGTATTTGCATCTAATCGTGGCCTTTATTTAGACAATGATGGTGGGATGTCCAATGTGGATATATTTCTACACGGATCAGATGCGGCAAGTAATGGTATATTTATCGAAAGCAAAGCAGGCTCAAAAATAAACTTTATAAATTCACAACTTGTTTTACTTGGTAGTAGCCAGAATGGCATAATTACAACAGGAGCCGGATTTAGTGCAGATGTATCTTTTTACAATACTTTGTCATGGGGAGAACAGAATGGATTCACAGCAGATATTAATGGAAGTGGAAATTTATTGGTTCAGCAATTACACACACAAAATGGGGCATTTAATATTAATGGCGGAAAAACACGTATTGAAAATATTAAAATCTCTACAACTCTAAATCCTCAATATATTATTGGCGAAAATGCTAGTGATGTAAAAATATTTGATAGTTATGCAGAGAATGGTTTTAAGTTAAGTGATGGTAGCAATAGTCGTGTAGAAGTAGATTATAACTATAAACAATCTACTGTGAGTGGTATTGAATTAAAGACTGGTTGGGAAATAAATGATACTCAAAATTATTGGAATAACATATTGTGGGGAAACAAAAATGTTGACTCAAATGATAGTACGAGTTTCAAGTGTACAGCAGTTGAAACGGATAAATCTCATTCGGGATTACGAGCACTAAAGGTTCTGGGAAGTAAAATTATTGGAAGCGACTCTCTTTTCTACAAAATATTTAAATATGAAATTCCCGTTCTTGATAGTACAAAATTGTCATACTGGATTAATCCGCAAGATGAACCAGGCAGGAGTGTTTATATTGACCTAGTATTTTCTGATGGAAGTCGATTGAGCGAATTATCACCAATAGCAGAGGATGGTTTGCCGTTGTCATCAGCACGAGGAACCATTGGAGAGTGGGTGAATATTTCATGCAATGTTGGAGATTATGCCTCTGGCAAAAATATTCAAACTATATTAGTAGGCACAAACTCACTTATAAATAATTATTTTAACTCGCTTTTAGATGACCTAAGCATATCATCAGCGTCTTCTTTGCCCGAGCCATGGCAACATCTACATATTGGCGAGCAGATTATTGAGGGATACAGTTATTTCGATGGAGAAATTTTAAGTATCTATTCTGCGTGTAAAGGTATGAGTAATACCGGAGATAAAACTTCATTAGTCTCTCAGCCAATAGTAGGCGACTGTGAAATATCTACAAGATTAGAAAATATTTCCAATCCAGGCTTCTCGCCAAGTGTTGGAGTTATGATAAGAGAAAATGATTCTACTAAATCTAAGTTTGTAAGTCTGCTTTACTCACCTTTTATTGGTGTACATACAAAAATGAGGGAATTAGATAGTACTAACATTCGCTCAATACTCCATGGGGAGGTAGAAAAAGAGTTGCCAAAATGGTTGAAGGTTTCCCGAAAAGGAGATGTGTTCAATACTTATACTTCTGATGATGGCATTGATTGGGGAAGCCCTTTATATAGTTTAACGATGGATATGGATTCGACAGTTATAATTGGACTTGTAGCTTCGAGCAGTTCTACAACATCCTGGATGGGAACTGAATTCTCAAATATTATTGTTTCGGATAAGGTCGTATCGGTAAAGAACATTAAATCTGGCTTACCTAAAACATTTCAGCTTTATCAAAATCATCCAAATCCCTTTAACCCTAGTACATCAATCAAATATGATTTAGCAAATAGTGGAGAAGTTTCTCTTTCTGTTTATGATATTCTTGGTCGTGAGGTAACTACACTAATAAATGAGAGACAAAGTGCGGGTAGTTACAGTATGAATTGGGATGCTAGTAAGTTATCTAGTGGAATATACTTTTATAGGTTGGAAGTAACTTTCCCTGAATTAAAAAAAGAGATAGTTTTTAGTAAAAAAATGATATTACTTAAATAGTAGGAGAGCAACTACATTAATAGTATCGATTACTTTGTTATTGCGCTCTATTTTATTTTAGTTTTTGCGACCGCCTGGTGGGCTACGGCAAAAGAGAAAAAAGATGGCGCAACTTCAGAAGGCTATTTTCTGGCAGGCAAAGATGTGGGCTGGTTTGTGATCGGGGCCTCTTTATTTGCCTCAAATATCGGGGCTGAGCATCTTGTCGGGCTGACGGGCACAGGCGCTGCCAGGGGTGTCGCTGTCGGGCAGTTTGAAATAATGGCATCGTTAATTCTGCTGTTGTTGGGTTGGGTGTTTGTCCCGTTTTATATTAAAAGCAGTGTTTTTACCATGCCGGAATTTTTAGAACGACGCTATTCCCATGGCGCCCGAATTTATCTAACCTGGGTCTCCATTCTTGGTTATGTCTTGACAAAAATTTCCGTGACAATAGCCGCCGGGGGAATTGTTTTTGAAGCGTTAATGGGCATTGATTTCTGGACTGGGGCATTCATCGTTGTTATTGCAACCGGCGTTTACACCGTTTTGGGTGGGTTGCGGGCGGTGTTATACACAGATATGATACAAATGTTTGTGCTCATTGCCGGTTCCATTACACTCACTATTACCGGACTCTATGCTGTAGGTGGGTGGGAGGCATTGCACGAGACAGTCGGCGGCAGTTTTTTTGATATGTGGAAACCCATGTCCGACCCAGACTTCCCATGGACGGGCATTCTTTTTGGGGTGCCAATTTTGGGCGTATGGTATTGGTGCACAGATCAGTTTATCGTGCAACGCGTTCTCTCCGCAAAAAATGAGGATCATGCCCGCCGCGGGTCTATATTCGGTGGTTTGTTAAAAATTCTGCCCTTGTTTATTTTTGTTGTCCCGGGCATCATTGCCTATGCACTTTCACAAAGTGGGCAGATTGAACTTGCTGATCCCGATCATGCGTTGCCTGCCTTGATAGGAGCGTTGCTGCCGGTTGGCGTTCGCGGGCTGGTGGTTGCCGGATTACTCGCCGCATTAATGAGTTCACTCTCTTCTGTCTTCAATTCCTGTTCAACACTTTTTACTTTAGATGTTTATAAAAATATAAATCCACACGCTTCCGAAAAAAAACTTGTGATGATCGGCCGCATCGCCACAGGATTGCTTGTTGTTTTAGGGATTCTCTGGATTCCGCTTATCAAAACTATTTCGGGCACGCTCTACACCTATATTCAAAGTGTGCAAGCCTATATTTCCCCACCGATTGCTGCTGTATTTCTTCTGGGCATCTTTTTCAAACGCCTGAACAGCCGTGGAGCTATGGCTTCTTTGCTTACCGGATTTGTTTTGGGCATCTCTCGTTTGATTGCAGAGATTAATAAAGACTCTTTGAGTGGATTTCTATACGATTATGCGGATATAAATTTTCTGCATTTCGCAGTCCTGCTATTTGTTGTCAGTTCCACTGTGCTCATCCTTGCCAGCTTAACAGCCCCCGCGCCGGATGATGAAAAACTTGTCAATGTCACTTATTCAACAACAGAAACTTCTGATGGCGATTCGCGCTGGCGCAGACGGGATGTGCATCTCTCAATCTTGCTGGTAATGGCTGTAGCGGCGGTGTGGATATATTTCAGAGGATAAAATTAAAAAAGGAAGAAGAAAATATATTATGAATGGTAACCAAAGAATTAAAGCTGCCCTTAAAGGTGAATGGCCTGATAGAAGGCCGATTATGCTCCATAATTTTATGATGGCTGCCAGAGAAGCCGGCATTTCGATGAAAGAATATCGCAGCGATCCTCAGAGTGCTGCTCGAGCTCATATTGAAGCGGTTGAAAAATATCGATTGGATGGTGTGCTTATCGATTTCGACACATCAACTCTTGCGGCAGCAGTGGGTGTGCCGGTGGACTATCCGGTCGACGAACCGGCTCGATGTTCGGGAGCAGTGCTTGATGCTATAGAAGAAATCGATGAGCTGGAACCCGTAGATATTTCCAGGAATGAGCGGGTACAGATATGGCTTGAAACATGTATGCTCATCAAAAAATATTTTGGTAATGCGGTTTTTGTGCGGGGCAATTGCGACCAGGCGCCATTTTCATTAGCCAGCATGATGCGGTCGCCCGAAGAATGGATGATGGATTTGCTCATCAATGATGAATATGTTATTAAATTGCTCGATTATTGTGCGGATATTTCAGGGCAATTTATCAGGTTGATGGCTGAAACCGGCGTTAATATGGTTTCGAACGGCGACAGCCCCGCCGGTCCGGATATGATTTCCCCGGAGATGTATCGTAAATATGCTTTGCCATACGAGAGACGGATGGTTGAAATTGCTCATGAATTAAAGCTGCCTTATCTTCTTCATATCTGCGGTAACACAAATGCTATTTTGCAAGATATGATAAAAACCGGCGCCAACGCACTGGAACTTGACTATAAAACCGACATTGGTAAAGTGCATGAAATCTGTAAAAATAATATTACGCTTTTCGGGAATATTGATCCATCCGGCATCATAACATTGGGAACTCCCGGCCAGGTGGAAGAACAAGTCAAACAATTATTGGCAATATACAAAGATTCTCCACGAATCGTGATAAATGCGGGCTGCGCTTTGCCGGCGATTACACCTTCAGAAAATATTAAGCGGTTGGTAAGTGTGACAAAAGATTATCATGAAACTAAATAATTAATATGGAAAAAATAATGAATGTCTTAGTCGGGAAAAACAAGTATAAATTATTTTTAATAATGTTTTTTCTTTTTGCAATTATAAATGGTTGTTCAAAAAATAGTGCCCTTATTGAAAATGGTATCAGTGAATATTCGATTTATGTTTCTGAAAACGCAGCCCCGGGAGAAAAATATGCAGCCAGGGAACTCCAAAAAACTTTAAAAAAAATCAGCGGTTGTGAGCTGCCAATTATTCATTCAAACAATACGTCAGCAAAAATGATTTTTATCGGTTTTGATGGGGCGCCAAAATCAATCCTGTCTGATCTCACTATTTCGAAATTCGGTAACGAAGAGTTTATTATACGCACTGTTGGTGAAAATTTACTAATTGCCGGAGGTAAACCGCGTGGAACGCTTTATGGGGTAATTGGTTATCTAAATAATTTAGGCTGCCGCTGGTACACGCGCGAAGTGGTAAAAATTCCAAAGAAATCAACTATTTATATTTCCGGGGAAGACATTCGGCAGAAACCCGCATTTGAATATCGCGAAGCCTGGTACAAAGAGGCTTATGACAGTAAATGGGCGATGCATAATCGATTGAATCCCATTGCTAAACCTCTTACGCATGGGGGAGTAGAACACAGTATTTTACCTACTCTGGATTCCCTTGGTGGCAGCTACATTATCTATCCTTTTGCACATACTTTTTACCAGCTTGTTCCGCCGGATAAATATTTCAAAGAGCATCCGGAATATTTTTCCCTGATTGACGGAGAACGGCGGGCGGAACGGTTCGCGACGCAGCTCTGCCTGACAAATCCGGATGTTGTAAATATCGCCACCCAAACTGTTTTTAAATGGATAAAGGAACATCCGCAAGCAAATGTTTTTACCATTGATCAGATGGACGGATATGGATATTGCGAATGTGGTAATTGTAAAAAAGTAGATGATGCGGAAGGCAGCCATTCAGGAACGCTGCTGCGTTTTGTCAATCAAATTGCCGACACGGTGGCAAAAGTTTATCCGAATATAAAATTACAAACACTGGCTTATACTTATACTGAGGTTCCACCAAAAACTATAAAACCTGCTGATAATGTTATAATTCGTTTGTGTCATTATGAATATTGTTCTGCCCATTCAATGTTGGGCTGCGACAATCATAAACCATTCATAGAGACACTGCAAGCCTGGAAAAAAATTACCAAACGCATCACTATCTGGGATTATTTTAGCAACTATCATCGCTATCTGTTGCCATTGCCCAATTTTGAAGGAGTAGTGAACAATGTGCGCTATTACGCGGATAACGGTTGTATCGGATTATTTGCACAGGGCTGCAATGTACCGGATAACGGCGGTGGCGAGTTTACAGAGTTACGCGCCTGGGTATTTGCCCAACTGATGTGGAACCCATGGCAGGATGGCTGGAAACTAATTGATGAGTTTATTAATAATGTTTACGGTCCATCAGCGCCTTATATCAGCAAATATATAAAGATGCTTCAGGAAAAAGTTAAACCGGACAGTGTTTATTTCTCTATTTATGCCAAACCAGCGGAGGGTGGATATTTAACAGTGGAAACCTTACAAAAAGCGGAAGCACTTTTTGTTCAGGCGCAAAAAGCCGCTTCCGGTGACGCCGGGCTGTTAAAACGTGTGGAACTTGCACATCTTCCCATTTTATTCAGCCGTTTGCACTTTTATTCCGTAGGCGGCAGAGCAAATTTAAACAAAGAAGAAATGCCCGCAGTTTTGGAAAAATTTGAAAGAATTATCAGGGAACATAAAATAACAAAAATGGCAGAGACTGATGGGCACAGTGATATCTCCGCTTTTGTTAAGCGTGTAAAAGCTGCTAATGAATTTATTTCCGACTGGCAAATAATAGGTCCCTTTGAAAATCCTGATGGAAAAGGATTAAAGATTTCTTACCCGCCTGAAAAAGAGTTTATAGTTGATAAAGCTTATGAGGGATTGGGGGGCAGTAAGGTTAAATGGCAATCCTATTCAAACCCGCTATCCGGATATATTGATTTTACAAAACTTTTCAAAATGCACGAACAGGGTGTTACTTATGCTTACAGAGTGTTTAAAATGGATGAGGATAAGCAGCTAAAAGTTGGCATAGGCAGTAATGACGGCGTACGGATGTGGCTGAACGGAAATCTGGTGCTGGATCATCAAACGAAACGCAGGGCAGAACCCAATCAGGAAATTTTGAATCTGCATTTTAAAACGGGAGATAACACAATTTTGATTAAAGTAGATCAGTTCGGTGCCGGTTGGGGCTTTTATTTTTCAATGCTTGAAGGAGATATAAAATCAAGAAATTAAAAACGGCTCTATGTTGGGAATACTCTGATGTTCCTGAAGAATATTTAAAGAAAGATGATTTGTTTGATTGCATCAGAAAAATGCCTGCACAATAAAAAGGACAAATAATATGAAAAAAACAATAGTAATTCTGATACTTATTATAGTATCCTTAAACACAGGATTTTCACAAACCACTTCTCTGGAAAATGATAAATGGAGTTTGTTACTTAGGCCAAATGGAACAATTGAATCTTTATCATTTAAGCAGTCAAACAGTCAAATACATTTCTTTAAAGATAAATTTTCAGGTCCCTCGTGGTATATGCAATTAGATGATAAAGTAATTGAGCCGCCTGCCATACCGGATGGTCAAAACAAATTTAAGTATTTACTTGACAGATTGATTTTATCAACAGAGTATAAAGATGAAAATGGGAGATTATTAATACTGGCAACCATTAAAAACATTGATAATGTCCCTTTTCAGCCAACTAAATTAGGATTAAGGTTAGGGATAAACACCTATATGAATAAATATCCTGATTGGGAAAGTAAGCTTTTCCCAACGCTGTTGCGATGTGAAAAAACACATTTCTGGAGCTATTTTATGTCTCCGGTTGGCAAGATTCTCGTTGTTGCAAGTCCTGATGCTATTGCATCATGGAGCCATGATTATTCCCTGGTTGGGGCAAGACCTCCTTATGAAATGGGAGGACATAGAATTACTTCTGTCAATCTGGATTTTTTGAATACATTGCCTTTGCCTGAAAGACACCCTAAGAATTTGTGGCAGATCAATCCTGGGGAATCAAAAAATTTTCACATCTATTTGGATGAAATTGAAGATTTAAATAAGCTTCCAGAAAAAGTTTCAGAGCTTACACAAGCTCCATTCATCAACATGGATGCTACCTCTTGTGAAAAAGGAGATGCAATAAATTTTTCTGTTTATTCAGATGATCCAACTACTGTTGAAATATTCTCGCCGGATGGTAATCATTCCATCATAAAACCAACATCTCAAAGTAATAAGCAAGATTTATTCTCATTTAATGAGACTAAGACAGAAGGCATTTATCATATTAAAGTATTGTCAGTCAACGGCAAAATATCCGAAGCGATATTCTATGTGCGTAAACCTTATAGTTGGTATATGCAAAACGCCATGAAAGCGGTTGTAGATTACCCGCAAAAAGCATCAAAATCGCATTGTGAAAGCTGGTATGGATTTTACACGACCTATGCCGGAGGTAAATATTTTCCGAATAACGAATACATAAAAGAAGCTGATGATCAATTCAAAAAGATATTGCCCCTTGTTTTCGATACCGAAAAATGGGAACCTTTGGCCAACAAGCACCGGGTACAAAACATAAGTTCAATGATTGGTATTCTTGTTGACCGTTATCAACTGTTCAATGATGAAAACGATCTTAAAAAAGCACTCGGTTTAGCAGATTTTCTTTTAAAAGCTCAAACCTCCGATGGAGCTTACAGGGCAGGTAAAGTACATTATACCGCTGTTATTTATCCTGCTAAAAGTTTAATAGAATTACTTGAAGTTTTAGAACCATTAAAAAAAGATAAGTTCATTCGTCAACAATATAAAAAAATATATGCCTCCGTTAAAATGGCAATGGATGAACTGGAACGAAACAGATCTAATATTGAGACAGAAGGAGAAATGACATTCGAGGACGGTATGATAGCTTGTTCTGCTTTGCAATTAGGGCAATTTGCACTTTTGCAAACCAGTAAAAAAGAGAAGAAACGCTATAAAGACGCGGCATTGAGTATGCTTGAGCAACATCGTTGTTTAGAGCAATTGGCAATACCTGATGCACGGATGCGTTCGGCAACTTTAAGATTTTGGGAAGCACAGTATGATGTGGTGATCAAAAATAATTTCTTTAATTCACCCCATGGATGGTCTTCGTGGTCAACCTATGCCAACTATTACGCCTATCTTTTAACAGGCAATACAAAATTCCTTATCAGAACTTTTGACGGATTAGATGCCGCAATGCAAATGATTGATTTATCTGATGGCAAACTCAGGTGGGCATTTGCTGTAAACCCATATCTGCAAATTACACAAATCAATCGCAATATTGACGGCGCAACACCCTTGGATTTCCCTGGAATGCATTACCATGTAAAGAAATATTCTAACCGGCAATACATTATCGGTGAACAGTATGTGGATATGGTAAGCGATTGGTTTTTTCCTAATGCAAACGACAACGATATACACGAACACTTTAAATGTCTTGAAGAAGTAGCTTTACACAATGCTTTTTTTGCAGAGGACAATACTAGTGATTTATTAACTTATAATTGTTCAACAGAAGAAAAAGATGGAAAGATTATTATCATCCCAAGCGAAAAGATAATTACGAAAATACATGTAAATCTTAAAAATAAGAATACAGTAGAGGTAAAATTTAAATCTAAAACGGTGTCAAAAATAGTGGGACCGGGAATGACCTGGATATCAATTGATGATTGATTACTTATCAGGTTGGATGGTATTGCCTGATGCTCCTGAAGAATATTTAAAGAAAGATGATTCTATCGTAGTAGGGGCTATCGGTTCCGCAGGGCGTTTGTTAAATCGGGGCATTTGCCCTTAACTTTTGTAAAATCTATCGGGCAGAAGTCCTTGTACATTGCCCACCCAGGGAAATGATTCCCTGGGCGATCTAAATTTTAAAAGGAAAAACAAATTGAAAAACATCTTTTTAATTCTGCTATTCTCATTGGGCTTACTTTCTTGCTCAAAGAATAATGATGCCGTATTAATTTCGCCTAACGGTTATATTGCAATATCTGTATCAAACCAGAATAATAACAGCAATTTTTTTCTGATTAACATATGGAGATACAATTCTTTCTAAATCGACATTCGGGTTATTGGTAAATGAGACAGATTTCACGAGAGATGTTTCTATATCAGATTTCACCAAAACCACGTTTGATGAAACATGGAAAACGATTAATGGAAAAAATCCTTTAGTTCGTAATCATTATAATGAGTATAAATTCAAAGTCAGCAAATTGAATTCCGAAAATGATTTTTACGAAGTAGTGTTCAGACTTTATGATGATGGATTTGCCTATCGGTACATTTTCCCGAATGAGGCAATCCCGGACTCTCTTTTTATTGCAAAAGAACTAACACAGCTCAATTTTAAGAATGACTTTACTTACTGGGCGTACCAGGTTGAAAACACACAATTTGGGTCCGATTAAAAGGTCTGAGCAGGCTATAGAACATGTTCTGACTCCAATAGTATTAAAAACCGGGGCAGAAGATTTTATGGCTATTCATGAAGCAGAAATTATAGAGTTCGCTCCATTTACCATCAATGCATCTGGGGAAAATCTGTCGTTAGGATTTAATACCGATTATTCAAAGCGAGCGAAAAAATTTAAAACTTCATGGCGAACTTTCATTATGGGTAAACAAGCCGGTGATTTGGTTGAATCCAATTTACTTGTAAATCTTAACGAACCATGTAAGATTGAGGACCCATCCTGGATAAAACCCGGAAAATCTTTGTGGGATTGGCGTGTTTGGGGATATGTTACTGATGATGGTTATAAATATGGATTGCTTACAGAATCACATAAGCGATTTATTGATTTCGCATCAAAAAATAATATCCAATATTTATTAATTGATGCAGATTGGTACGGTTCAGAAATTAGTGAAAGTTCAGACCCAACAACCTCACGGGAAGGTGTTGATATTTTAGATTGTATGCAATATGCAAAAGAGAGAAATGTTGGAATTATTCTTTACCTGAATGATATTGGCGCTAAAAGATTTGGACTCGAAAATATACTAAAGACATTTAGTGAATGGGGTGCTATTGGAATAAAATATGGTTTTATGAAGGGTAGCGATGAAGAGAAGGTAAAGCAAACCAGAAGAGTAGTGGAACTATGTGCAAAGAATAAGTTGATGGTTAATTTCCATGATATTCCCATACCTCCAAGTGGCGACAGAAGAACATGGCCAAACCTGGTAATAAAAGAATATGGTCATGCACAGGCTGATGGTAGAGAATCTCACTATCCGGAAACAGCCGTAAATATGTCATTTGTAAATATGATTGCAGGTCCATTGGATTTAACAAATGGCTGGTTCGATATGAATTCAGCTCATTCTAGAGTGAAAGTCTACAAAGAAATACCCGGTACAGTTGTGGGTGATGTTGCAAAACTAATTGTAGTCTATACAGGTTGGATGGTATTACCTGATGCTCCTGAAGAATATTTAAAGAAAGATGATTTGTTTGATTGCATCAGAAAAATGCCGGCACAATTTGACGGCTTCAAGGTGCTTGATGGTGAAATTGATGAATTTATAAGTGTAGCTCGTAAAGCAGGTGATGATTGGTTTATTGGTTCGTTAACAAACAGGGAAGCACGAACAATAACAATCGATTTAAGTTTTTTGCCAAAAGATAAAAAATACGAAGCAACACTATATGAAGATGTTGAAGATTCACATTTTTTGGATAATAAAGAATCGTATAAAATAAGAAAACAATTTGTTGATTCTAACACGAAGCTAACCATAAAAATGGGGGCTGGAGGTGGAAATGCTATATATATTAAAGATATTTCGGGTGTGAAGAAATGACTATAGCATTAAATGTTTTCTTAACTCACTATAGAATGTATGGAGGAATTGAATCGTTTATAACTCTATATAACTAATTTTGAGGAAGAATATTATGACGAAACAAAAACCACCTGATGATCCCAACGGGAATTCCGCTCACTACAATGAGGGCTTAAAATATAGAGGTATATCCCGCAGAGACTTTATTAAATCTGGTACGATAATTACAGTAGCAATTATACTGGCTGTTTATTTCATACTCACCGGTTGTCGGGGAATTGAGAAAAGCAACCTGGATAGTGTGGTTATTGTCATAAGTAACAAGGATGTTTCTTCTGAAAGAATAGCAGCACAAGTTCTGATGGAGGAAGTTGAAAAACGCACCGGGTTTAAATGGGATATCGTTACAGAACCACCTGAAAATGGGCCTATGGTTGTTTTATCTTCAAATAATAAGACGGAAAATGCAAATATTAAGCCGGAGGGTTACAATTTAAAAATTGAAGAAGAGAATGGGAAAATTAAAATATTAATTTCCGCTGCAGATGGTCGCGGTGTTTTGTATGGTGTTGGTAAATTGTTAAGAATGCTTGAATGGAAAAAAGGAAAAGCGATCCTTCCTGAAAATATTGATATGACATCTTCACCGGCATATCCGATACGTGGACACCAAATTGGTTATCGCGTTTTAGCTAATTCATACGATGCATGGACGCCGGAAATTTACGACCAGTATATTCGTGAACTTGCTTTGTTCGGAACAAACAGTATTGAGATAGTTCCATTTTCAGGTCGCGGTCCCCTTATGAAAGTTGATCCATTTGAGATGAATATAACCATAAGTGAAATTTGTGAAAAATATGATATGGACTTCTGGATTATGACGGGGGTGGGGATTGATCTTGCTGATAAAACTAAAAGTGTTAAAGTTGTTGCACAACATAAAAAATTATATGATGCTTGTCCGAGGCTGGATGGTGTATTTTTTTCCGGAGGCGATCCGGGTATCAGTCACCCAAAGTATGTAATGCCCTTGCTGGAGGAACTTGCAAAAGTTCTGAAGCAGAAACATCCTGAAACAAAAGTCTGGTTTTCTCTTCAGGATTTTGATGAAAAAGAAATTGATTACTTCTTCAATTACATAAATAAAAATATGCCGGATTGGTTTGGAGGTTTGGTAAGTGGGCCAGCCAGTCCGTATATGCCAAATTCACGAAAAAGACTTCCCCTAAAATATAAATTGCGCCATTATCCTGATATTACACATTCTTGTCGTTCACAATATCCGGTCTCCTGGTGGGACCCGGCATTGGGACGAACACTTGGCCGGGAATGTCCTAATCCTCAACCGGTATATTATTCATTAATCCATAATTGGTTTGCTCCATACACGGATGGGTTTATTTCATATTCTGATGGTATGCATGATGATGTGAATAAATTTATCTGGAGTGCCAAAGGCTGGGATCCGGATGTTGATATCCGAGAGGTCTTAAAGGATTATGCCCGCTTCTTTTTCCGCCCCGATTTGGCAGATAAGGCTGCTGATGGCATTCTTGCTTTGGAAAATAATTGGGTTGGCGCATTGGTAGAGAATGGTTCAATTGAAACAACATTAAGTTTCTGGCAGGCTATGGCAGAAGAAGCGCCTGAATTAGATAATAATTGGCGATGGCAATTGTGTCAATTAAGAAGCCGGTATGATGCCTATATTCGCCGCCGTGTTATTTATGAAAGGGCACTTGAAGAACATGTTAATAATATACTTTCTGAAGCTGTGGAAATCGGTGCGGACTCAGCAATGAGTAAATCACTGAGAATCTTAAATCTCGCAGTTACAGAACCTGTTTCGCCTGAATTGAGGAATGAAATAGAGGCTTCAGCACTTGTGCTTTTTAACACCATTGGTTTTCAAACCAGTGTAAAAAAATACAAAGCATACGGCCTTAACCGGGGTGCGATTATTGATTATTTGGATATGCCAATGAATAATCGTCTCTGGCTGGAAGATGAGTTTGCAAAAATTCAAAAATTTTCAGCAGAAGAAGAAAAACTGAAGGGGTTAAATATTATTCGTAACTGGGAAAATCCGGGGGAGGGAAGTTATTATGACGATATCGGCACATTGGATCGTTCTTCTCATCTTGTGCGTGGCGAAGGGTTGAATACTGATCCGCTAATGGAACGAAATCCGAATCCCGGATTTTGGTATTGGGACGAAGGTTTTAACCGTCTGCGTCTCTCCTGGTTGGTTAGTATGGATAGACCCGTTGCAGTCGTTTACGAAGATATCGATACAAACGCAGATTATGACGTGCGTGTTACCGGGTATCGTGTAGATAAAATACAAATGAATGGTGAATGGGTTGAACCATTTGTATTCAGTAATGAAAAAGGTGCAATTATTGAATATCATGTTCCAAATAAAGCTGTAAAGAGTGGTAAACTCATCTTAAATTGGGGTGATCCGGAAATAACAGAAGTTTGGTTGATAAAAAAAATCATGTATTCTGTAACAGTTGATGAAAAGGAGTAAAAATGTTTAAATATATGAAACCGACACTATTTATGGTGGCACTGACAGGAGTTATATTTCTGTCGTGTGCAAAAGAATCACCCAATAAGAACCATGAATTAACAAGTAGAAAATTTCAAGGGATTCCAAGTATGGCAATTAGTAATGGAGGACGACTTTGGTCAACTTGGTATGCCGGAAAAACTCCTGGGGAAGATGAGAACAACTATGTTGTGGTTTCCACAAGTGGAGATGGTGGTGATTTCTGGAGAGAAAAATTTATTATTGATCCAGATGGAGAAGGTCCAATTCGTGCGTTCGATCCTGAATTGTGGCTAGACCCAGATGGAAAGCTTTGGGTTTTCTGGGCTGAATCGATTGGTCATGATGGAACAAAAGCAGGACTTTGGGCTAAAACTAATAGTAACCCTGATAAGGAAAACTCAACATGGTCTGAACCAAGACGTATCACAGACGGAATTATGATGTGCAAACCAACAGTTCTTTCTACCGGTGAGTGGATTTTACCCGCATCGACCTGGCGAGACACCGACAGTAGTGCCAGAGTTGTGGTTTCAACGGACAAAGGTAAAACATTCACCCTTCGGGGAGCATGTAATGTGCCCAAAGAAATCCGTGACTACGATGAACACATGATTGTTGAGCGAAAGGATAAATCATTATGGATGCTGATTCGCACTAAATACGGCATTGGGGAGAGTGTCTCGAAGGACCGCGGGGAAACATGGAGTGTTCCAGTACCTTCTACCATTCAGCACCCGACCTCTCGTTTTTTTATCCGTCGTCTTTCTTCAGGTAACTTACTGCTCGTCAAGCATGGATTGATCAGCGAAAGAAGTGGGCGCTCACATCTGACTGCTTTTTTATCAAAAGACGATGGTCACACCTGGTCAAACGGACTGTTGCTTGATGAGAGAGGCGGTGTTTCCTATCCAGATGGTCAGCAGGGACAGGATGGAATCATCCATATCATCTACGATTATTCCCGCACGACAGCAAGAGAAATCCTGATGGCTACATTCACGGAAGATGATCTCCTTACAGGAAATCCAGCATCAGCAAGTGTTTCATTACGGATGGTTGTCAGCAAGTATTCTGAATTGGGATTCGATTCTAAAAAAGTTTTTATACATGAAGCAACCGTGAAAATTATTTCTCAACAAAAAGATAATGAAATTCGATATACGACCGGCGGCACCGAACCCAGGCAAAATTCTTTATTATATACTAAACCATTCAATGTAACAAAAACAACAAAATTAAAGATTAGGGAGTTCACTCCGGATGGATTAAGACATCCTGTATATGAAGCACATTACATAAAACAAAAACCAGTTAAGCCTGCATCAGTCATTACAAGTATTAGTGGTTTGAACTTTAAATATTTTGAACTTCCGGAACCGATTGATTCGTTAGTCGATCTTCAGAAATTTGAGCCAGTAAAAAATGGCGAAGTAAAAAGGTTTACTTTTCCTTATAAAGTTGAAAATCTACCAAAATATTTTGGATTAAATTTTAGTGGCTATATAAAAATCCCCAAGGATGATGTTTATACATTTAGTGTTCTTTCCAATGATGGAAGTCGTTTATTTGTAGCCGATAATCTGGTTATTGACAACGACGGACTGCATGGATCTTACGAAAAAGAGGGAGAAATTGCTCTTCAGAAGGGATGGCATAAAATAAAAGTTTCATATTTTCAAGCCGGAGGAGGTAAAGATTTAAAAGTATATTGGAAAAGTAGTGGAATTAAAAAAACAGAAATTTCGGAAAGTATTTTAAGACATTAAAAAATTAAAGATTAACTTTCATCACTCTGCCCAAGGCCACAAACAAAGAACAATGTTAAATTTGTCATCCTGTAAGGATCTTCCTTCGTGTAGATACAATTTCGACACGTAGGAAGATTCCTACAATAAAATTTTGCTAATCTCCCGAGGCGATTCGCTGAGGCGAAAAAACAAAGTTTTTGGCTACACTAGCATATCCCACACCTGCGAGAATTGAATTATCCAGGTTATATGATATAAGGGTTTTTAATATGAAGATCACGAATATAATTTTGAGATTTATTCCGGCATTTATATTATTATGTTCATTAATAATATCCTGTCAAAACAATATTATTGAGGAAAAACCCAATGTTATTTTAGTCATAACGGATGATCAGGGATATGGTGATTTTGGTCTGACAGGAAATCCATTGATTGAAACACCCAATCTGGATGCGATGGCCACACGTAGTGCCCGGATGACCAATTTCTATGTAAGTCCCGTATGCGCACCAACCCGTGCTTCTCTGATGACCGGCCGGTATAATTACCGCACGCGGGTGGTTGATACGTTTCTGGGCAGAGCAATGATGGAGACCGGAGAAGTAACATTAGCAGAAATTCTGAGAGATGCTGGCTATTCCACCGGCATTTTTGGCAAGTGGCATTTGGGAGATAATTACCCTATGCGTCCTCAAGATCAGGGTTTCGATGAAGTATTGGTACACCGGGGGGGTGGTATTGGACAGGAGTCTGACCCTCCGGGGGGTGAAGGTAAATATACAGATCCGGTCTTATTTCATAACGGAGAGCGAGTTCAGGAAAAGGGTTACTGTACTGATATTTATTTCAGCCGTGCCTTGCAATGGATAAAAAAGGTCCGGGAAAATAAGAAACCTTTTTTTGCCTATGTGGCAACCAACGCACCGCATACGCCGGTCCATGATGTACCTGAAGAACTTTATCAAAAATACAGAGCGCTGAATCTTGCCAACGACCAGTTTCCACAGACTAATGGTCATCCGCTTACAGATAAGGAGGATCTGGACCGTAGAGCACGTATCTATGCGATGATTACCAATATCGATGATAATATGAGCCGCTTGTTCAGGGAATTGGAGCAGCAGGGGCTGACAGAGAACACCCTGGTTGTTTTTATGGTCGATAACGGTCCAAATGGTCAGCGTTATGTGGCAGGAATGCGTGGTCATAAGACGACAGTTTATGAAGGAGGTATCCGTTCGCCGCTTTTTATTCACTGGCCGGCCCGATTAAATCCTGAGATGAGGAGCAATGAAGTGGTGGCCCATATCGATATTCTGCCAACAATTCTGGATGCATGTAAAATTTCGATACCTGCAAATCTTAAACTTGATGGAATAAGTTTTTTACCTTTATTGACGGGTCAACAGGATCAATGGCCAGATCGTTCAATCGTTCTTCAGGCCCACCGGGGAAATGAACCGTTTGCCTACCATAATTTTGCTTTGCGTACAAGGAACTGGAAACTATTACATGCCAGTGGATTTCACCGGGAAAATTTTAACGGCGAACCGCAGTTTGAACTGTATGATATGATCAATGATCCTCTGGAAATGCAAAACCTGGCTGAGAGTAAACCTGAGGTTGTGAACCAGTTAAAGTCAGAGTATGATAAATGGTTCAAAGATGTTGGTCAGACACGGTTAGATAATTATGTTCCCCCGAGAATTCCCATCGGAACCAAATATGAAAACCCGGTTGTTCTTACCCGGCAGGATTGGCGTCGTATCAGTGAAAATCCCTGGCTGGATGAAGCGACTGGTTATTGGCGCCTGGAGGCAGAGCAACCCGGTCAGTATGATATCCTGGTGCGATTCCGCAGCAAAGAAAATAGTGACTTGGTTAAGTTAAAGGTCGGTGACAAACAGTATCAACAATCTCTCTCAGCTAATCAGGATGAAATTATCTTTAAAAATGTCGAAATTGATAAAGGCCACGTTGATCTGCAGGCCTGGTTACAAATGTCTGGAAATAAAAAGGTCGGATCATGGCAGATTGAGGTGAAGAAGAATTAAGGTATAGGGGGCAGGATCCGATTCCCCCTTTGAAAGCTTGCTATGGGCATGTTTTTCTTAGGCCAATTAAAATAATAAGTTAAGTGGAAAATATATTAAAACATTTACCACTACCAATCTACCGATAAGGAAAAATCATGAAAGTAATGGGTTACAAAATTACAAATTCAATATTAGGCATCATTATTTTATTGTCACTCTATAGCTGTTCTGATGATAGAGGCCCCGGTAAAGAGATCGTGCTAAGATTGGAACCGGGTACGGAAAATCCACGCAACAGCGAGGGGGACTTTATTCAACTAAATGATGGTAGAATATTGTTTATTTACACGCACTTCACAGATGGATCCGGAGATAATTCCAGTGCATATTTAGCAGGACGATACTCAAAAGATGATGGAAAAACATGGTCTAAAGAAGATATTACTATTCTTTCTAATGAAGGCGGGATGAATGTAATGTCGGTTTCTTTATTGCGTTTGAATGATGGTAGAATTGCTTTGTTTTACCTGAGAAAAAATTCAGAAACGGATTGTATCCCTTATATGAGAACATCTGAAGATGAAGCAATAACATGGAGTGAACCTACCAGAATTATCGATATTCCGGGCTATTATGTGGGAAATAATGATAGAGTCGTATTGTTAAAAAATGGAGGCTGATTTTCCCTGTCTCCCTGCATAATACACCTGAGAGTGATGATTGGTTCAATGGCCGTATCATGTGTTATTATTCTGATGATAGTGGAAAAACCTGGAATAAAAGTCAAGAAGTGGAAAACCTCAAGAATGTTACCTCACAAGAACCGGGACTTATACAATTAAAAAGTGGTCAATTGATGTTATTCTGCCGTACTGATGCCGGCATGCAATATTTTTCTTTTTCAAATGATAATGGTGAAAACTGGTCACCTCTCGAACCCGGTAATATTAAATCGCCCCTTTCTCCGGCATCCATTGAACGCATTCCTGCAACCGGCGATTTACTATTAGTTTGGAATAATAATTATAAAGCAATAAGAGACGGCGGTAAACGTACGCCGTTTAATATGGCCATTTCCAAAGATGAGGGTAAAAACTGGCAAAAAATAAAAACAATTGAAAGCGATCCTGATGGCTGGTACTGTTACACAGCGATTAAATTTACAGAAGGTCATGTTTTATTGGGACACTGTGCCGGTGATACTAAAAATCATGGTGGTTTAGAAACAACACAAATTACACGATTGAGTTTAGATTGGATATATCAGATTGCAACACCTGATCCTTTTGTTAAATTAGATAAGGATGGTATTATCGAATTAGCCTGCGAAGAGAAAGATGTCTCCATCCGCTACACACTTGACGGCACCCTTCCCACACAATCCTCCGGTTTATTATATAATGAACCAATCACTGTCTCCAGAACAACTTTGCTGCTTATGCAGGCCCATCAACCCGGAAGCCCGCCTAGTCAGATTATATCGGCTTATATTGGTAGCGATGTTTATCAAAATGCGCAAAATATCTCCTTAAAACCGGGACCGGGATTAACATATTCTTATTATGAAGGTGAAATTTATGAGTCCGGGGAGATCGAGAAAGTCCCCTTTGTTGAATCCGGTATTATTCCACAATTTTCCATAGAAAAAAGTCATCGGGATAGAAATTTTGCTTTTATTTTTAAAGGATATATTAATATACCAAAAGATGGGACCTATACTTTTTATCTTGAATCCAATGATGGTAGTGTGTTGTATTTGGATGATTATAAATTCATTAATAATGATGGACCGCATGGGGTTTATGAGAAATCAGCTTCAACGGCATTGCGAAAAGGAAAGCATAAAATAATGGTGAAATATTTTCAGATGCGAGGTGGCAAAGCATTAAAAGTGTCGTGGAAAGGACCGGGTTTTGAGAAAAGAGAGATCCCGGGTTCGGTCCTTATTTATGATTCTGAGTAATATTAGACCGTTTATTAACGCAGAGTTCGCGGAGATCTCAGAGAAAAAAACTTTTATCCACGGATTACACGAATTTCATTTAAAAATTATTATTATTTTAGTTTTAATCCGTGTTTGCCCCCGCCCGAGGCGGGCGGGACTTCCTTTCTTTGATTGTATCCCGCCCTTGCGAGATGCGCTATAAATACATCAGGTTAATTCTTTTCGATGAGATGAAGGGATCCTTAATGAGTCTTCGAGGAATCAGTTTTGTAATCACTATTTTTCTATTATGTGGGAATTTGAGCCTTCCAACCTGGGCACAGGAAAACAGGGAATTAGTAGTTCTGAAGGGAAAAGCAGGTGTTGAGGCGGTCTTTGAGGTGCGCGATTCTTTCGGCAGATGGATTGCTTACCGGGATGTCGACTCAGGACACAACTGGGATATAAGTGGTCCCTATTTCAGACTCCTGACAACAAATGGACAACATGCGTCCGGTGGCGAAAATAGATTTACACGAGTCACAAAGAACTCCACACAGATCACTCTGGAAATGGATATTTCATCTCCTTTGTTGACAGTGAGGCAAACCTATTCTTTCTGTGAGGATAACAGGACACTTCGTATACAAACGTCTCTTCGTTCAAGAGGTAAATCCATCACGATTAAACAGATAGGGTTGTTAGAAATTACTGTTTCTGGGGAAAAATTACATCTGACTGGTCCGAATTTCATCTCTTTTCCCGTCTTTGGTGAGCGGATTTTTGCTGGTATTGAACATCCTTCCGCAGAATGTGGTGTTCAGAATGATACCCTCTCTTTGTCTCAGTCTCCCTATAAAATACTGGGAAAAGATTGGATTGACTTGCCAGCAGCGGTGTTTGGTTCTGCTTCTGATCAGGATTTTTTCATCGCAGATGAGGAGGGTCTAAGACGGGCTTTTATCCGTTATTTAGACGGGGTGCGCATCAAGCCGAATGATATGCACATTCACTATAACGATTGGTGGACATCGCCTCAACCTTCTTCAGAAGCATTCGTCCTTAAGAACATCAATACATTAAAGAAGAATCTCTATGACGAGACCGGTTTTTTCTTCGATTCCTATGCTCTGGATGAGGGCTGGGCCGATCGTCATTCTGTTTGGGAAATCAATAAAGATAATTTCCCGGATGGTTTTAAAAAGATTCGCGATATGCTAAGTCGTGTAGGAAGCCGGCCAGGTCTCTGGATATCCCCGAGTGGCCTCTACCCGAACTCTCTGGATAATCATTGGCTTTCATCGCAGGGCTATGAGGTGACACCTAATGAAAGATTAGGCCTGAATCCTTGCCTTGCCGTTGGTGGCCACTATCAGACCACCTTAAAAAAAATTCTCCAAAAACATGTCCATGACAACAACTTGGCCCACGTCAAGTTTGATGGTTTTGTTCCTTCCTGCGATGTCTCAACCCATGGACATCCAACAGGTCTGGAATCCTATCTTCCTGTTGCGGAAGGTCTAATGGAAATATTTGACACGCTGCGGGCGATAGACCCGAACATCGCATTAGAGCCGACCTGTTTTGGCTACCAGGCAAGTCCCTGGTGGCTGATGCACGTACCTTTCAACATTGGTCCGTTTGGTGATGACAGTCCGAAAGGTCGCTCTCCCTCACCGGATTGGATTGAGTCAATGACTACGGCACGGGATATCAGAAATCTAGAGGGTCGGGATGCATTTCTTATGCCTGGTTCAGCGCTTCAAACTTTTGATATCGTCATTCAGTCACCAGGGGCGTTTCAAAATCACGCGGTGATGGCCATTGGGCGCGGACGCTGGTTCATCTCCTGTTACATCAATCCTGCCTTTATGGATGCAGAGGAGTGGCAGTTCTTCGCTGAGCTGATGACCTGGGCGAGGCATAATCGCCAGTTTCTACAAGAGCCTATACCGATTGGAGGGAATCCTTCATTACGTCAAGCGTATGGCTATGCTTTCCGGGAAAAGAAAAGAGAACTATACTGTTTGCGTAATCCGTGGATGGAAGAGACTTTTATTGATATTCCCCGATCACCAATGAACACTGATCCTCGTGAAGTAAGATCTTTATACCCAAGACGAGAAAATATTGCCAAACTGAAGGCGGAAGAATCGCTGCCGGGAATCCATCTTGGTCCATACGAAACAAAGTTTATTGAAATCGTTACCATTGACATGCAGAAAATACCAGAGGTGGAAAACCAGACTCAGAATTCGAAAGTATCAGTAACATGGAATCCCAGTCAACCATTTTCTGTAACATCTACTCTTTTTAAAGATGAACCGCAGGCATTTGGTGCATCCTGGTCATGCCCGGAAGGAGATACGAAAGAGACACGTATGCTAAAACTTGAGGGAGATTTGGAGGTAAAAGGAGCCCTTCAAACAAACTTAAGTATTTTATGTGAGGGACGATCGATTAAATCAGCCTTTCCTCAGGTTGTTTTGACTATTGATGGTAATCAATGTCCGGTTCAGATCTCGAGATCGGTTGGTGCTTTTTCGGCCGGTGGTTATACAGATGAAGACTGGGTGTGGATTATGACACCCTTCCCTGAAGGAAAACATCATGTTGCTCTCACGGTAAAGGCTTTCACTAACTCAGCAAGTTTTGGTGTTTTTCTTCGAGGAACGGTTGAAGCCCATGATTCTTTAGTGCCATTTGAGTCCGGTCCGGGTTTCCCCTTGTACCAACCGGAATTAATTAACTGGTCCCATGTTATTGTTTCACCGACTGTGCCGGCAATAGACACCTTTCGGCTGGAACCAATCCGTCGTCATATCAATCATATAAATGGGATTTATCTCGACACGATGGATTGGATTGAAGCAACCGCTGGGTGGGGCCAAATTCAACTTAATCATAGTATAAAGGGACAATCAATGACCATGGGTGGCCAAATATTCCACCGCGGAATCGGAACCCATGCGTTCTCCCGGATTGTGTACAAACGCCCTGAAAATCATGATATATTTGCTGCCACCATTGGCTGCGACCAGAAAGCTCTCGTCGGATCGTTGGTGTTTGTCGTTGAGGGTGACGGAAAAGAGTTGTTCAGAAGTCCGGTTTTTCGGGCCGATAGTATGCCGGAGAGTATTAGGGTTCCGATTGGTGGTATAAACGAGATTGCTCTGGTCTTGGAGGATGGTGGGGACCGAATCAATGCTGATCATGGCAATTGGGCAAACGCCAGGTTCTTGCAGGAACATCAGTAATTTATTATCCTGATATATTCTCAACGCAGCGATGCTGTAATCAAAAAAAAGAAGTCCACTAATTTCACAGATTAACACGGATTACTTAACCGCAACGACGCAAAGGATGCGCAAAGCACGCAAGGTTTTTTTAATTATTTTAAAAAAATATATATATAATCTTTGCGAACCTTGCACCTTCTTAGCGTCTTCGCGGTAAAAAAATCTTTATACTTTAGATAAAATTTTGCTAAAATAAATTGTGTATTTTGAAGAAAATTTGTTATGATGAATATTTCATACAGAAAGGAAAACCTGAAAATGAAAAAAGTTGGACCCGTTATTAACGGAAAAGAATTGATACCTGACGGGGTTGATTTTTTCGAAGTAATCAATCCAGCTAATGGCGAAGTGATTGCTCAGGAAGTATGTTGTGATGCCGGATTGGTGGATCAGATTGTTGAATCAGGTAAACAGGCCTATCATTCTCAGGGATGGCAGAATATGGCCCCTGCTGATAGAGGAAATTGCCTGTTGAAGTTAGCTGATTTAGTTGAAAAACGGTCTGAAGAACTGATCGCTCTCGAACTACAAGACACAGGAAAACCTGTTACACAACTTAAAGATGGCGAGATTCCCTTAACAGCAGCAATTATCCGTTTTTATGCCGGTGCCGCAGATAAAATAGAGGGCTGTGTTAAATCAACATCCGGGGGTGCCTTTCATTTTACAACTTACGAACCTTATGGGGTGGTTGCAGGTATTCTACCCTGGAACTATCCCTTAGTAAATGTGGCCATGAAGGTTGCGCCCGCTCTGGCTGCCGGTAATGCGATCATTGTAAAACCATCTGTTGAAACACCGTTATCCTGTGTGGCACTTGTAAAATTGTGTAATGAGGCCGGAATACCACCGGGGATCGTTAATGTGGCATTAGGACCTGGATCTACAACAGGGGAATATCTGGTTAAACATCCCGATGTTACAAAAATTTCATTTACCGGTTCAACATCCATCGGACAAAGAATCCAGAAACAGGCGGCCGACCAAATGAAATCTGTTAATCTGGAACTGGGTGGTAAGAACGCTATTATTGTTTTTGCAGATGCGGATCTCGAAAAGGCAGCTGATGCGGTTATCATTAGTGCTTTCGTAAACGGTGGTCAATTATGTGTCTCTTGTTCTCGGCTGTTGGTCGAGGAATCTGTCTCCGGGAAATTTGAATCTATTCTCAAAGAAAAGCTACAAAAAGTGAAAGTTGGCGATCCACAAGCTGCGGATACATTAGTTGGTCCCATGATAACCCGCTCACAATATGATACAGCTCTTAAATATATAGAAACTGCACCTGCAGAAGGTTGTCAGATTCTGGCGGGGGGCAGCAAACTTGATTTGTCCGGAGCATTCGCAAATGGGTTATGGCTTGAACCGACTATGTTAACCGGTGTAAAACCCGGGATGAAAATTGCCACTGAAGAGATTTTTGGCCCTGTTTTGAGTATCATAACATTTCAGGATGAATCGGATGCCATACAAATTTCAGACAGCGTCATATATGGTTTATCAGGTTCGGTTTGGACAAAAAACGGTGCCAGGGCCATGCGAATGATCAAAGCGTTGAACACGGGTATTATCTGGGTGAATTGTATGCTTAATGGGTATCCTCAAATCCCTGTTCCACCGCATAAAATGAGCGGTACGGGTGTAGAACTTGGTATTGAAGGATTATTGACTTATTGTAAACAAAAAAGTGCCGTCATGGCTTATAATGATCAGGAACCGGTTGGATGGAATTTATAATTGATAAACAGTTTTGGATAGGTAAATTCGTCGGGGAATTACCTACCCCCGCAATTGTAGCAGACATAGAAGCGATACAGACAAATATCACATTATTATCTGAATATTTCAATACTCGAAATTGTCAATTAAGACCACATTTTAAATCACATAAATGTGTAACCCTGGCGAAACAACAATTGGCTTGTAAAAATACCATCGGAATAACTTGCGCAAAAGTCTCTGAGGCTGAGCAATTGGTTGACGGTGGAATACAAGATGTCCTTATTGCCAATCAGGTCATCGGTATAGACAAGGTTAAGCGGATTGCTGAATTGAATCGCCGGGCAGTGGTTCGGGTTGCCGTCGATTCTCCGGAAGGTGTGGAACAACTCAACGCTGCCGCTCAGAAAGCCGGCGTCAAAATTGGGATACTTGTGGAAGTGGATATTGGCATGAACCGTGGTGGTGTCCGGCCTGGAAAACCTGCAATCGATCTGGCAGAACTCGTCACTCGAAAACCGTCTTTGAACTTTAACGGCCTGCAAAGCTATGAGGGGCATATCGTGACCCTGGAGGATTATGAAGAGCGAAAAGAACGTGTGCTAGAAGCGATGGAGCCATTGATGCAAACAAGACGTGCCCTTGAACAAAAAGGATTTTCTATGTTTATATCTTCTGGTGGGACGGGTACCTACGATATTACAGGCAATATCAACGGTATTGACGAATTGCAATGCGGGAGTTATGCTCTAATGGATACCGCCTATAAAAAAATACGTCCGGAATTTGAATACGCCCGCTATATACTTTCAACTGTCATCTCGGTGAGGGGTAATAGAGCAACAACCGATGTGGGGATAAAAGGTATGGGTGTCGAGTATGGAACGCCTGAGGTCATCGGGTATCCGATGGCTAAAGTCTTATATGTCGCTGAGGAACATACAGTGATTGAAAATATTGATGCAAAGATCGGAGAAAAAATACGTCTGATTCCACCACATGGATGTACCACAAACAACTTGTATTCGCAGATGTGGGTGACACGCGATAATATCATTGAGGATGTATGGAAGATCGAGGGACGTGGATGTCTGGAATAATCCAGGATAGTGTCATCCCGTCGGGATATTTATTAAACGCTGAGTTCGCTGAGAACGCAAAGAAAAGATATCCATGAATTATTACGAATCAATTTGAAAGAAAGCAGAGAAGCAGAAAGCCGAAAGCAGTATTAAAAAAAATACAAAATAATATAAAACGCTTTTAAGCTTTGCGTACTTTGCGCCTTCTTTGCGTCTCCGCGTTAGAAAAGCCATGTTGTGTTTGTTGATATTTTAATTGAATAATTTTTGACACCACCTTATAAAGAAGCAGGATGGAAATATGACAAAATTTATTGAACTCAAATTTATCGATCAGAATATTACTGTCAGGGCCAGACTTCTCGAAGTTGAGATGCCACGTACCTGTAATGAAATCCTAAAGCATTTACCTTTCGAGTATGATGCGACACATGCACGTTACTCGGGAAGTGAAGTAGCGATGCTACTTTCTACAGATATTAAAATTGGGAGAGAAAAAGCTACCTGCGCCGTAGAAACCGGTGATGTGGCATATGTCTGGCTCAATCGGGACGACCACTATGGGCTGGACGATGACATTTCTGAAATTTGCTGGTTCTATGATCGGGATAGCCGACCAAGCATGGCCGAAGGTCCGGTACTTGTTAATGTATTTGCCCGTATCGAAGGTGATGCCACCGCGTTCTATCACGCGTCAGCAAATACACGAATTACAGGTATCAAGAAAGTGATGATAAGTTTAATTGAGGAATAAACAGGAGATATTCAATGGATCAGAATACTGATGAAAAAATAAGGACAATAGGGTTAGTCGGTCTTGGTTTGATGGGTCAGGGGATTTGCAGTTGTTTAGTAGCTTACGGTTTTAATGTAATTGCTTACAGCAGAACGAAGGCCCGCGAACAAGAAACACGGGACCATCTCAGCGATAGCCTGAAAAAACTCGTATTGAGAGGCGTTATGAGCGATTCATCTACCAGGGGATGGGAAAAGCGGTTTAAATATGTCAGCTCACTTGAGGAATTAAAAGCATGCCCATTTATTATTGAAACGGTGGGTGAAGATCTGGAGTTAAAACGTACTATTTATAAAACACTTGAATCGGTGATCTCGAATGATACAATTATCGCTACCAATACCTCCGGTATGCCGATTTCACTTCTTCAGGAACAATTAACCGTCAAGGAAAGATTTTTAGGGATGCACTGGGCAGAACCAGCAGAGATCACAAGATTTCTCGAGATTGCCCCTGGTAAAGAGACCGGGGACCGGGCTGTGCAATTGACCAGCAGCATTGGTGAAAGATGCGGAAAAGAACCTACTATTCTTAATTTTGAAGTACGCGGGTTAATATCAAATCGAATAATGTATGCAATGATGCGTGAGGCTTTGTATTTGGTAGAAACCGGTGTTGCTGATGTTGAAATGGTAGACCGTTCTTTCAGGAATGATATCGGATGGTGGGCGACGATCTGTGGTCCATTCCGTTGGATGGATTTAACGGGACTACCAACCTATGCAAAAGTTATGGAAGGATTATTTCCGGATCTTTCCAATTCTACGGAAGTCCCAAAATTGATGCGTGAAAAAGCCGAAAGCGGAACTAAATTTTATGATTATCCGCAAGGAAAAGAGAAAGCATGGGAAAATGTCTGGACAGATTTTACACATGATATACGTGAGATTGTAGATAAATATGAGAAAAAGATAAAACTTTCAGAGTAGGCACATGAAATGACTATTGATCTTCAGAAAATAGAACGTGAAATTGATAAAATAATCCCTAAAATAAAGGAAATTAGACAACATATCCATGCTCATCCTGAATTATCCTTAGAAGAATATAAGACATCAGCATTTGTCAGAGACCAGCTAAAGCCTCTTAATATTGAGATTCTTCCACCATTTCTATCAACAGATGTTATCGCTTTACTGAACAGTGGAAAATCCGGCATAAATGTCACTCTAAGAGCTGATATGGATGCTTTGCCCATCCAGGAGCAAAACGATCTTCCTTATTGTTCCACGAAGAGCAAGGTGATGCATGCTTGTGGTCATGATGGTCATACTGCCATGTTGATAGGAGCGGCCATCGTACTTGAGAAGTTTAGACAACAATTAAACGGTTCCGTACGTTTTGTTTTTCAGCCTGGAGAAGAAATTGTTGCTGCCGGTAGAGATTTAGTTGAAAAAGGAATATTGAATTCTCCAAAGCCAGGGGCTGTTCTGGCATTGCATTCATGGCCTGGTTATCCGGTGGGTTCAATTTGTTCCCAACCCGGAGCAATGATGGCCGCTGCTGATATATTTAAAATTACAATCAAAGGAAAAGGGGGGCATGGATCAACCCCTGAGCAAAGCGATGACCCTATTTTAACAGCAACTAAGATTATCAATAATTTGTATTTACTTCCCTCGAGAAAATTTAGCGCTTTGGACAGCGTTGTTATAAGTGTTTGTCAAATACACGCCGGTACCAATTCCAATGTAATCCCTGATGAGGTAATGATGGAAGGAACGGTGCGATATTTTTCAAAGATTGTAGGAGAAAAAATACCCCCATTATTCGAGAAGGTAATAAAAGAGGAATGTAAAAGTTCAGACACTACCTATACTTTGGAATATGAGAGACCCTATATCGCGACAATTAATGATTCTGAAGTAGTAAAAATTTGTAAAAATTATACGCAGAATTTAATTGGCAGAACCTCATGGATTAACCTTTCGGCACCGGTTATGGCTTCGGAAGATTTTTCATTTTATCTTGATACAAATCCAGGGGCAATGTTTTTTCTCGGTATGGGCGAAAAAAGTCCGGGATTGCATACAAATTCTTTTAACTTTAATGATAAAGCGATACGAAACGGCATTTTATTTCTGGTATTATCAACAATCGGACTGCTTAATGAATAGCCTGTCCATTTGAATAGTCAGAATTTTAATGTCACAAAGAGATGCTTATACCAAAAAAAATGATACAATATATTTTTGAAGTGAAATTGAGAATATTTAATAAACGCAGAGTACGCTGAGAGCGCAGAGAAAAGATATCCACGAATTGTCACGAATCAATTTAAAAGAAAGCAGAGAAGCAGAAAGCAGTATTAAAAAAAATACATCCCGATAAAAATATCGATATCCTATCCACATATCGGGATATGAAAAGTTATGAAAACAGCATAAGGAACTGAATATCTAATATCCAACAAGGAATATCCAATGTCCAGGGAAAGAAAATATGATTTGCAAGAGTGTTTGATTGATTATGCCGTAAGGTTGTTTTACCCTTGGAAATTGGATTTGAGTGTTGGATATTGGATATTGAGAAGGAGGAGAACGTCAGTTTTGTCGTAACCCCATAATGAATAGACTGTTAAAGAATTGAAATCTCAAAGTTTTTGACAGAACCAAAATAAACAAAAGGAATCTAAAATGAAAAAATTATTATACCTGGCAATTGTTATAACGATGGCAATTTGCGTATTATATGCCTCAGAAAAACCTATAAAAGTAGGATTAATTGGATTGGATACCTCCCATGCGCCGGCCTTTACGAAATTTTTAAACAACCCTGAAGAAGAGAATTATGTAGAGGGGGCGAAAGTTGTGGCCGCTTATGCCGGTGGTAGTCCGGATGTAGAATCCAGCTATACACGGGTTGAAAAATACACCAATCAGATACGTGATGAATATAAGGTGGAGATCGTACCCAGTATTGAGGAGTTACTGGAGAAGGTCGATGCTGTCATCCTGACCAGTGTGGATGGGCGGGTGCATCTGGAACAGGCCAGACCGGTCATTTTAGCAAAAAAACGGATCTATATTGATAAACCTATGGCAGCCAGCCTGGAAGATGTGATTAAAATTTTTGATCTGGCCAAAAAAGAAAATGTACCCTGCTGGAGTGCTTCGAGTTTGCGTTTCTATCCGGAACTACAGGCGGCTATACAAGATACAGCCATGGGTAAGATATTGGGATGCGACGCCTATAGTCCGGCAAAACTGGAACCCCATCACCCGGATCTGTTTTGGTATGGCGTCCATGGCGTCGAAATATTATTTACGGTTATGGGGCCGGAAATAAAAACAGTTGACCGGGTTTATACCGAAGACTTTGATCTGGTTACCGGGGTCTGGAGAGATGGCCGGATCGGTACTTTTCGTGGCACCCGGGTAGGTAGGGGGAAATACGGGGCAACCATTTTCTATGAAAAAGGAGTGAAACATGTCGAACCGGGTAAGGGTTCACTGTACAAGCCCCTCTTATCTGAAATCGTAAGATTCTTCGAAACGGGCCAGCCGCCAATAAAGTCTGAAGAGACGATTGCCATTTTTCAGTTTATGGACGCCGCCCAAAAATCGAGGGATAGCGGTGGCCAGACCATCACGATAAATAAATAAAAAGGCATCCCGACAAGAACATCGACGTCGTTATGCTATTATAGCCAAAAACTTTGTTATTTCCGCCTAGCGGATCGCCTCAGGAGATTAGCAAAACTATGCTGTCATTCAGGATGACATAGTAGAAATTACCATTTGATTGCAGCATCGCTGTGTTATGAACAATTCTGGCTAAATGAAAAGAGGAAAAATGTTAGCGAAAAATTTAAATCGAAAATTGAATAAAATTGTGACAATTTCACTTTCAATATTTGCTATAATAGCCTGGAACTGTGGACAAACTGAGAATTCCAATCAAAATTATTCGGAGGTTCCTGTGGAATCTGCGAAATTGACTGCCCGAACTTATGATTCTGGCTTTGATCTGGCCCACGATACCTATAACGGTATGGGTACTGGTAGCGATGATAAAATATACTATGTTCTTTCTTCTGAATCCTATGAAACGGGTGCACAAATTTATGGCTACGATCCCGCTATAGATAAGATTAAACATCTTGGTGATCTTACTGAAGCTTGCGGAGAAAAGGGAAAAAAAACAATTGCCCAGGGAAAGAGTCATGTAAATTTTGTCGAAAGCGAGGGTAAACTCTATTTTGCCACGCATACTGGCTACTATAGTCTGATTGATGGAATGGAGAAAATGGGTATTCCGCCGGAGGGGTACAAACCCTATCCGGGAGGACATTTTTTAGCTTATGAGCTGAAAACAGAAAAATTCGAGGACCTGGCTATCGCCCCCTATGGTGAAGGTATCTTGACAATGAATATGGATGTGAAACGCGGACGTCTGTATGGCATAACCTGGCCAACCGGATATTTTATTCGTTATGATTTAGAAAAAGAAGAGATCAGAAATTTAGGACCCATTTCCAAAGACGGAGAAAATGGCAAGGGAGATAACTACCGTGTCCTCTGTCGTTCGTTAGCCGTTGATCCCCGTGATGGTTCGGTTTATTTTACAAACGGAGATGGAGATATTTTCAGATATAATTATGGCTCAGATTCAATCGAGATGCTAAACGATGTTGATATGAGGAAAGATTATTTCGGACTTTATGAAGTAAATTCGCCAGGTCATATGGCCTATAACTGGCGTCAGACAACGTGGTGTGAAGACGATAATGCCATCTATGGTGTCCACGGAAATTCGGGGTATCTCTTCCGTTTTGATCCCGATGTTCCTAAAGTGGAAATTGTCGATCGTATTACATCACTACCATCCAAAAAAAGTGGTATGTTTGATCAGTTCAGCTATGGATACCTGGGTTTTTCCCTTGGGCCGGATGGCCATACGCTTTACTATCTGACGGGGGGACCGGTGTATGTAGACGGCAAAAGGGTGCGAGGAAAAAGCAAAACGGCTATGGGAGAATCGAAAGGTACTGAAAATCTGCACCTGATCACCTATAACATACCCAAAGAAAAATATACAGATCATGGTCCAATATTTTACAAGGATGGTCAGAGACCTAGTTATGTAAATTCGATTGCTGTAGGAAAAAATGGGGATGTTTATACCTTAGCAAGAATCCCGAAAAACGGGCGGGTTATAACTGATCTTATAAAAATATCTGGTCCATTTTCCCCGTCAAAATAACTATGAATGGATTAGAAACCGCAGGGATCAAGAAACCTCCTGATAAAGAAAGAGTAAATAGGAAAATGTATATTTGAAGATATTTTAATTGTCCCGAATTATCGGGATGACACTACCAATAAGAACTGAAGGAGTGTTGTAATGAAAAATAAATCAATGTCTCGTCGTACCTTTATTAAAACTACCTCAACCGGGGTAATAGCGGCAAGCCAGATAGTACCTGCCTATGCATTCGCAATACAGGATAAAGTAAATTCCGGTAAATTAGCCGCCTTGGGCGGAAAACCTGTAAGAAGCAATAAAAACTGGCCGGAATGGCCTTACCGCGATCAAAATGTTATTGATTCCGTATTAAAGACCACCAAAAGCGGCATCTGGTGCAGAATTCAGTCTAAAACCGGTACTGTTCCCACCTTCGAGAAAAAATTTGCTGAGATGTATAGTATTAAACATTGTGTTGTTACCGGATCAGGAACGCAGTCTTTACATACGACGATAGAGGCATTAGGAATTGGCCCCGGTGATGAGGTGATCACCTCACCCTACACCGATCCCGGTACTATTGCGTCTATTCTGTCTGCCCGAGTTCTTCCGGTTTTGGCTGATCTTGACCGCCGTTCTTTCCAACTGGATGCAGATGATGTAGAGCGCCAAATTAATCAAAATACAAAAGCTATCATGCCTGTGCACATGATGGGGCAACCGGCCCAGATGGATAGGTATATGCAAATGGCAAAAAAATACAATTTGTTTATCATTGAAGATGCCTGCCAGGCACACTTCGCAAGATACCGGGGAAAGTTGCTCGGAACTATTGGTGATGTTGGCTGCTTCAGTTTTCAGACCAGCAAAGTGCTCTCATGCGGTGAAGGAGGGGGCATAGTTGGCAATAATGATGCGTTAATGGATCAGTGTTTCACAGTGCAAAACCATGGAACTTCGCGGCAGGGTCGGACGGAGACCATCGGCCCGAAATACCGAATGAACGAATTTGAAGGTGCTATTCTACTGGGACAATTACCCACGGTAATGGAACGTCATAGGCTACGCAATAAAAATGCAAAATACCTGACTTCTAAGATAAAAGATATACCGGGAATTTATCCTCAAAAGCTCTATGACGGCACAGAAGAAGGTTCATTTTATTTGTATGCAATGAGTTATGACAAAAAGTTTTATAATAATGCTGATCGTGGCAAATTTCTGAAAGCATTGGCCGCAGAAGGAATAAATCTGAGTCCCTATATTAAAAATGGTTTACACAGAGAACCTTGGGTAGACAACATCATCAACCGCAGGGTGTATAAAAAAATGTACACACCACAACGGCTTCAGCAATTCAAGGATGAAATGGTATGTCCCAATTGTGATATCATCTGTGACGAAGAAATGGTCATGTTGTGGGCATCGGGTCCACTACTAGGGACAACGGAAGATATGGATGATGTCATCGATGCTCTTGTCAAAGTTTATGAAAACAGAGACCAGTTGAATAAAGTTTAAAGAGGGAAATCCGGAAAGTGCAATTATCTTAACTTGAATTATTTATGTCATCCAGAAGGGATCTTCCTACGTGAAGAGTCATTCTCGACAAGCAGGAAGATTCCTACGGAATGACAGAGGAGAAGTAGTGACGCGATTAATCGCGTCGTTACATTAATCAAATTTTAATAAAGGTAGATATTTTTTCTTCGTGATCTTCGTGATCTTCGTGCGCTTCGTGGTTTATAATTATTTTGTTTGCAACAAAAGGCTGCGCTATGAATTGATCAGACTCATATATTATACAGAAATAAACATTGATAAGGATTTTATTCATGACAAAATTATTCACATCAAGAGGATTCCTCCTGTTGCCATTATTAGGTTTATTGATTTTATCAACCACCCGGTGCGATACTGATTCCGAGGCAATAAAGGTTGGTGTATTCAAAGTTAATGTCTCTCCTCCCATTGGCAGTCCTGTTGCCTATGCCAAGGCAAGATCAATCCAGGATTCTCTTACTGCCAAAGGCATCGTTATATTATCGGATGAGAAACCCGTAGTACTGTGTGCGGTAGACTGGATTGGCATTGCCAATGAAGGACAAGATGCCTGGCGGGAAAGCCTGGCAAAAGCTGCCGGAACTACCATAGACCGGGTATCTGTTCATGCTGTCCATCAACATGACGGCTGCCGATGCGACTTTACAACAGAAGGAATACTTAATGAATATGGTTTAGGTGGATGGCGATATGATACATTATTTTCGCGCAAGATCATCCAGGCAGTAGCCAGTGCTGTCGAAAAGGCAAAACAAACGGCCCAACCCGTTACACACCTGGGATTTGGCGAGGCAATGGTAGAAAAGGTCGCCTCAAACCGCCGGATTCTCGGCGTAGACGGACAAGTAAAGATTGTCAGGTATAGCAGTACAAAAGATTCTGCAGCGATTGCGGCCCCTGAGGGATTAATAGACCCATGGTTGAAATGTGTCAGTTTTTGGAATAGTGACAAACCTATCGTTGTGTTGAATTATTATGCTACGCATCCGATGAGTCACTATGGAAAAGGTGATGTAAGTTCAGATTTTGCAGGAATTGCACGGGATGCACGGGAAAAACAACTTGGAGTGCCCTATATATATTTTACAGGTGCAAGCGGCAACATCGCTGCGGGAAAATACAATGACGGATCACCGGAGCGCAGAGCAGTTTTGGCAGACCGATTGGAAAAGGCTATGCGTCAGGCATGGGATGGGACTAAAAAAGCACCTTTGTCTAACTCAGATTTGGAATGGAAAAATGTTGAGGTGCAACTTCCATTGGCAAAACACCTCGATGAAGAAGAACTTATAGCCCGTCTTGCGAGTGAAAAATTGGACTCCCTGAACAAGTTTACAGCAGCCAAACATCTCGCCTGGCTCCGCAGATCCCGATCAGGGCATAAAGTAAATATTTCGGCGCTAAAACTTGATAATGTATGGCTGTTGAATATTCCGGGAGAAGCCTGTATCGAATATCAGCTGGCTGCCCAAAAAATGATTCCCGGCGATCATGTTTGCACCGCTGCTTATGAAGAATACGGACCTGGATATATATGTACCGAAATTGCTTATAGTCAGGGCGGGTATGAGTCCAGCGACAGGGTCTCACGCGTAGCCCCGGAGGTAGAGTCAGTGTTGTTATCAGCAATTGATCAGGTGTTAAAATAAATAGTAATGGGAAAAATAAAATATATCGTTAAAAAGATAGATTCTGATCCAAATAGTTTTGTCGGAGATGAGATTTGGGAAAAGGCAAATTCTCTGAAATTAACAAACTACTTATGGATGAATAATGGTTATACTCCGGACGTATTTGCTAAACTCCTCTATTCAGATCGCTATATCTATGTTTTTTTTAAAGTATATGAGAAAAAAGTAAGAATACAGTATACAAATTTTGGTGAAAATGTATATAAAGACAGCTGTGTTGAATTTTTTTTAAACCTGTTTCCTGAAAAATCAGATGACTATTTTAATATTGAAATAAATGCAATTGGTGCCCTATTGATTTGCGTTGGCAAAAATGGGGATGACCGTAAAAGAAGATATTTTACAAGGAAAGAAACTGAGGGATTTGAGATTAACGCGTCTATAAAAGGGCCCGTCTGTGGCTTTCATGGTGCAAATTTCTGGACTTTGCATTACAGGATTCCCATAGGCTTTTTTGAAGATTATTATCAGGAACAATTTACTTCTGATGAAGCAATCGGAAACTTCTATAAATGTGGTGATGAAACTGAGTTTGAACATTATGGCGCCTGGAATAAGGTGGAAAATCCATCTCCGGATTTCCATCTGCCGCGATATTTTGGCAAGATCATTTTCTCTCAATAAAGTCGGAAACAGGATTTAACATCTTTATGTGAGATAAGTATTGCTCTTGATTTAAAATAGTTTATTAACTTGAATAATTCATTTCTCGCAAAGACCCTCCAGCCGGCGGGTGCGGCGCGGAGACGCAAAGTTTTTACAAACTGAAAAGATAATTATAGACAGGATTAACAGGATCATTTATTGATTATGGAATTTGAACATTAGAAATTCGATTGGAAATTTAACACTTCAAAGTATAATATCGAGAATCGAGTATCAAAATCATTAAATTTATCCTGTATATCCTGTCAAATTCTTTTTTTTGATTGTCCCGATTAAATCGAGACTGCGGTATGCTATTGTAACCGAAAACTTTGTTTTTTCCGCATAGCGGATCGCCTCGGGAGATTAGCAAAATTTTGATTTCATCCAGAAGGGATCTTCCAACTTGCTGATATGATTTCGACAAGCAGGAAGATTCCTACGGAATGACAGAATAGAAAATACCATTTGATTGCAGCCCTGTGCCGCGGTATGAATAGACCAAGTTAGAAATTAAACCGGAGAAGTTAGTGGCTAAAGAAAGATCAGGTGTTATCGCTGCCGGAAATTGGATTGTGGATCACGTAAAACTGATCGACGTTTATCCGGTTCAGGATTCGCTGGCCAATATCAGGGAAGAGTCCGTTAACAATGGCGGCTCACCATATAATGTATTAAAAGACCTGGCCAAAATGGACGCTCCATTTCCCTTAGAAGGAATCGGTCTGGTCGGTGAGGATCCTGATGGCCGCTGGATAAAAGATGATTGCAAAAAGCATGGGATTGATTGTTCAGCTATCCAAACTTTCTCTGGGGTACATACATCGTATACGGATGTAATGACGGTCACCTCAACAGGTCGTAGAACATTTTTTCACCAGAGAGGCGTCAATGCTTATTTGGATACAGCACACTTTAATTTCAGTGCTACCAGAGCAAAGTTGTTCCATTTGGGTTATTTATTGCTTCTGGATGCATTAGATAAAATAGGTAAGGACGGATTAACCGGGGCTTCCAACGTGCTTAATGCTGCAGTTCGTACCGGGTTAAAAACTTCTATCGATATTGTCAGTGAGGACAGTAATCGTTTTCAGGAAGTAATTCTTCCGGCTCTCCCCTTCGTTCATTATCTATTTATTAACGAATTCGAAGCCGAAAGATGCACCGGTGTTGAATTAACAGGCGATATACCTGACCTGGAAGCCTTAACAAATGCAGCAGACAAGCTACTAGACAGCGGAGTAAAAGAATGGGTAATTATTCATTTCTCCCGTGGTGTATTTGCTAAAAATAAGGACGGAATAAATATTATCAAGGATGCGGTAAAAGTACCTGATGAAAAAATTGTGAGCACAGTTGGTGCTGGAGATGCCTTCGCAGCCGGAACATTGTTTGGCGTTCACGAAAATTGGGACATGAACAGGGCAATTGAACTGGGTGTCTGTACCGCAGCTGCATCGTTGTTTGATGTGAGCTGTTCCGGAGGAATTATAAATTATAAAGAATGTTTAAAATTGGGATATACAGATTAGGATGATAAACAATAAGTTTAACACCATCAAGAAATGCAATTAGTGTTGTCGCAATCGCTGGAGATTCCAAAAAAGAAATAATACGAGAATAGGAAATCATATATCCATAACACAGCACGAGGCGGCAAAGATATCCGAGGTATAAGGTATAGTCATTAGGAACTGGGAATTAGGAATTTGCTAAATCATGTTCAAAAGGGACTCTTTTTCCCAAAGGGGACTCTCCTAGTCCTTCGGATCTTTAGGGGGAAGAATTTCATAAATCTCAAATTCCATTATATCACGTAGGGATCTTCTTTCGTGCAGATGCAATCTTGACACGCGGGAAGATTCATTCTGAATAATCCTGAATGCTCAGGACTAAAATAACAAAGTTTTTGGATGTTATAGCATCATTCCTGTAGATAAGATAAATTGAATTTAAATATGCTGCTGTTTGAAAGAGAAGATATTGCCGGCTCTTAACGAATAATAGGAAAGGGAAGTTATATGAATTTTAATTATTTAGATCTAATAATAATTGTAGCCTACGTCGCATTTATATTTTTTGCCGGGTCAATTGTAAAAAAGTATATCAAAGGAATTGACGATTATCTGGTTGCAGGGCGATCAATGGGTTTTAATCTTGGTCTAATTTCACTTCTGTGTACAGAAATAGGTATGATCACTTATGTTTATTATGCGGAGTTGGGTTTTAAAACAGGGCTTGCAGGTTTAATGATTGCAGCACCTCCGGTTATTGCATTATTATTTCTTGGTAAAACCGGATTTGTAATTAAACGACTGATGGAAATGAAAATTATGACGGTGCCGGAATTCTTTTCCATAAGATATAGTAAAGGTGTTCGTTTTTATATAGGTATTTTAATGGCAGTTGGCGGTATATTAAATTTTGGTGTTTTCCCCGGAGTTGAAGCCAAATTTATTAATATTGTTACCGGCATTCCTGAACAGTATCTACTTTATACTATGGTTATTTTATTAACAGTGGTATTACTTTATACGCTTGTGGGAGGTATGGTTTCAGTTATAATAACCAACTATGTTCAATATGTATTATTAAGCTTTGGAATGATTGTTATTACCATTATAGGTTTCTTTGCTATTGGCTGGGATGGTATTGTTGATTCAATAACTACTTCTATGGGTGATAAAGGAATTGATCCATTTTTCCCATCATTTTTTGAGGGTGAGTTTGGATTTGGATTTTTGGTATGGCAAGTCTTAATGTGGGTTTCTTTGCTTATTGGATGGCAAGCCATGTCAGCACGATTATTTGCTGCTAAAGATGCAAAAACCGGTCAGAGGATTTATGCATGGTCAACAGTTATGTTTTTTGCCAGGGGAATACTTCCAATATTTTGGGGCATTATTGCCTTTGGATATTATACTAATCTTGGAACTGCAGCAGGTATGGAAGGTATTGACTCGCTACCAAATTTGATTAAAGATACTATGCCTCATGGATTGCTGGGGTTAATATTTGCCGGGTTGTTGGCTGCATCAATGTCAACATATGCCAGTTATTTATTATCGTGGAGTGCAATTGTCTCACAGGATATTGTTGGGAATATAATAAAATTTGTAACAAAAAAAGATATTAGTTCTAAAAAGCAATTAACAGTAAGTAGAATTACAATGGCAGTTGTAATGATATTTATTATTTGGTGGTCTCTGTTCCACAAAGTAGAGGGATACTTATATTTCTATTTGAATATGACAGCAATGTTATTCATTCCGGGAACACTTATTTGTATTGCATTAGGAGTTTATTGGAAAAAAGCACGAACTCTTGGAGCATATTTAGCAATAACATTTGGTGCAATTCCTCCATTACTTTATTTAATATTTCCTGATGAAATATTAAAATATGCCTCTGAAATTGGTTGGGGAGGCTTTGTGGTTGCATTAATAGGTATGCTAATTGGCTCAATAATTCAAAACATATATAACCCTAGAAATGTAGAGGAGGTAGTATAATGGAATTTTGGGAAATGTTTTGGATAGTAAATATAATTTTAGCATTAGTTTCTTTCACGATTTTTTCAGTGCGTGTTTTAATTAAAGGATATGGTGAAGTAAAAGATATGTTATCAGTTCTTGAAAAGGGTAATGATGGTTCTGAGGAAATGGAATAAATTTATAATTTATATAAATAGGATATCCATTTTATTATGAATGAGGAAAAGAAGAAAACAGTGCTGGCTATTGTCGCGCATCCTGATGATGCGGAGTTCCTGTGTGCCGGAACCCTGGCCCTGTTACATAAACAAGGTTGGCAGGTGCATATCGCTACTATGACACCGGGTGATTGTGGTTCCGTTGAATTAAGCCGGGAAGAGATCAGCGATATTCGCCGGAATGAATCTGCAAAAGCGGCAAAAATTCTTGACGGTACATATCATTGCATGGAAAATGATGATATTTTTATATTGTATGACAGGCCGACATTACTTAAAGCAATTTCCCTTATTAGAAAAGTTAAACCGGGGCTGGTTTTTACACACAGTCCCTCAGACTATATGCTGGATCATGAGATAACCAGTAAAATAGCCCAGACAGCCTGTTTTTCCTGTGGGATGGTTAATATAAAAACTGAGGGTATTGATGCCTATGATCAGATACCGTATTTATATTATCTTGATCCAATGGAAGGAATAGACATTTTTGGAAATGAAATAAAATCTGATACTATTGTCGATATTAGCAACGTAATAGATATCAAGGAAAAAATGTTAATCTGCCATGAGAGCCAGCGAAATTGGTTACTGGAACACCATGGCATGGATGAATATGTTCATACCATGCAAGAATTCTCTGCAAAAAGAGGAAGAAATATTAATAAAAAATATGGGGAAGGCTTCCGGCAACACCTGGGGCATGCTTTTCCTGAAGATAATATTTTGATAAATGAATTAATCAATCCGAGTGGTTCATATTAGTGATATTATTGACTATTTCGAAGCTGAAACATCAATTGGTGCAATGCTTGGCACACAGATTGAGCAATTTTATATATTATATGACCAGTGTCCTGTCTCTCTCTATATGATATTGGGAAATCATGATATTAGCAGATATCGGATCGCTGAAGATGACTCTACTATTATTACTTCGCAGATTGATGATAAATTGTAAAGGTCATATTATGATTAAAGGAAGATTTTTTTCCATTTTCGCTGTTTTACTTTTAGTTCTAAACGTTGTTTCATTAAATGCAACAATAATCAATGTACCTGCTGATTACCAAACGATTCAGACCGCGATAAATTCAGCATCGGCAGGAGATACAATCCTGATCGCTCGTGGTACTTATTTGCAGGATAGTTTGATTGTAGATAAAAAACTGACACTTGCGTCTGATTATATCAACAGCCAGGATGAGGCCGACGTAGAAAATACCATAATCCAAGCGACATCATCGGCTGGCAAGCAATGGTTCCAGGTGAATGTGAACGACACAAAGATTATTGGATTGCGGATTAATGGTAACGATGAACACTCAATAGCAATTACCTGCACCTATGCTGAAATCGTACATTGCATGTTTATCGGCGGTAAGGACCAGATCAGTTTTGAGGATGGCGGAGGATATATAGGGTACTGTTACATTGAAGGCGCTGGTGATGATGGTATTGATGCTGATAACTCGATTGACTGGATTATTGAGCACAATACTATTGTAAATTCTCACCAGGATGGTATAGAAGTCCGCCTGCATGACAAATCAGGTCCTCTTACGACCCATATATTCCGATATAATACGATTATCAATGCAGGTGAAAGCGGTATTCAGCTAATCAATTATCCCGGCGATTCCTATCGGAAATTCAAAATTTATGGCAATATCTTTAAGGATTGTATGGGGGCAGGTGTCAGTTGTATGTATAATAAAAACACCACTGAAGATTATAAAGGTTCAGATATGGAAGAAAGCGCAATTATATACAATAACACGTTTGATGGCTGCAACTATGCGATAACAGAGGCGCCTCATCTTATTATTCTGAACAATATTATTGCTAATTGCAAAACCAAAGGCATTGGGAGAGGGATATATGTCACGGACAGTAATGACAGTTCAATCGTCGATTATTGTAATTTTTTCACTAATCTAACGGATTATGATGCTGATATTAGTATCGGCTCAACCATCTATACATACGATCCTCAATTTGCAAATATGACAACTTATGATTTGTTGCCAGGCAGTGAATGCATTGATGCCGGCACAGCCGGCTATTCATGGCTGGATGAAACTGTCCTTAGCATTCCCGATTCCGCTTATGTGGGTGCGGCGCCAGATCTTGGCGCCGTTGAGTTTGATCCAAAATTGGGAGTTGCTGTTTATCAAAGAACACCTAAAGAATATTCTTTGGGTCAGAACTATCCCAATCCTTTTAATCCATCAACAAAAATTAACTTTGAACTTGCTTCCCCGGCATTTATAAAACTTAGTGTTTATAATACCGTTGGGCAAAAAATAAAGGACCTGATCAGTGGCTACCAGAAGTCCGGAAAGCATACTGTATTTTGGAATGGAACGAATGAATTGGGAAATATGGTCCCATCAGGAGTTTACATGTATCAGTTAGTTCATTACAAAAATTCTGATCAATTTAATAGTCGTCTTGTCGATGTTAAGAAAATGATTTTTTTAAAATAAAAGTACCCAGGCGACAGTGGGAATCAAATATATTAATCATCAAAGAAAGGAGACTACAAATGTACACCGATCTTTTGGATGATGTCCGCACATGTGTTAATTTAGGTGTTCCTAAAAAAGTGCCCGTTTTTGCTCTGAGCGAGGAATTCGATGTTAAATGGTATAATAAATATTTTAACCAGGAAGGACTCTGATCATGAATAAAAAAATAATGTCCCGCCGCAGATTTATTAGTAAAACTTCGCTGAGTATCGCCGGTACAGCGATGGCCGGTAGTATTGCTCTTGCCTCAGACCTTCGTTTAAAATCGTATCTTAACGAGCCGGCCATTTTGGGTGGAACACCGGTGCGTACAAATAACTGGCCGGACTGGCCGGTGTGGGATCCGGCAACCGATGAAGAGCAAATCCTCCGCGTACTGCGCAGTGGTGTATGGTCCCGCGGAAAAGTTGTAACCGAGTTTGAAGAAAAATGGGCTAAGGCTCTCGGCGTAAAACGCTGTCTTGCTACGACCAATGGTACCCATGCTCTGATTACCGGATTAAGAATGCTGGGGATCGGCGCCGGAGATGAAGTGATTACGACTCCCTATACCTTTATCGCTACCATCGATGCCATTATCCTCTGCAATGCTATGCCTGTTTTTGTCGATGTGGATCCTGAGACATTTCAGATTGATCCGCAAAAAATCGAGGAAAAAATCACACCCCAAACCCGGGCTATTTTACCTGTCCATATACTTGGCTTGCCTGCGGATATGGGCCGCATCATGGCTATCGCACAAAAACATGATTTAGTCGTTCTGGAGGATGCCTGCCAGGCCCATTTAGCAGAAATCAAAGGGAAAAAGGTTGGGACGATAGGTGATGCCGGATGTTTTAGCTTCCAAAATTCAAAAAACCTTCCCCTCGGTGAAGGGGGTGCCCTGGTAAGTGATGATGAAGAATTTATGGACCGGGCTTTTTCATTTCATAATTTTGGCCGGCCTCACGGTAGTATGGTCGGAGACGTTTCCGGGGGGTATGTAATGGTGGGAACCAAATGCCGTTCTACTGAATACCAGGCAGCCATCGGGTTGGCACAGCTGAAACGATTGGAAACGCAAACAGAGAAACGCAACCAAAATGCCTTCTATCTGAGATCACAAATAAAAGATATTCCGGGCATTGAACCCTATCGATTGTATGAGGATGTTACCCGGGCCACTTATCATCTTTTCCCTTTCAGGTATAAAAAAGACCAATTTAAAAACTTATCGCGAAACAAATTTCTGAAAGCTCTCAAAGCAGAAGGCATTCCATGCTCGAGTGGTTACACACCTTTAAATAATATGCCTTATTTGAAAGATGCCCTTTCTTCCCGTGTTTTTCAGGCGATTTATCCGAAAGAACAGTTAGATTTTGATCGATATATTCATGAAAACCAATGTCCGGCAAACGATCAGCTCTGTGAGGAGGCCGTCTGGCTTCCTCAGAATGTTCTCCTGGGTAAGCGTCAGGATATGGATGACATCGCTGCGGCAATTGACAAAATTCACAAAAATGCACGGGATATTGCACAAAAGTCATGATAACAAAAATTACCAGGCGTTCATTTTTAAAGAAGAATTTTTATATTGGAAAAACTTCTATCATCGGTGCCGAGGCGATTTCGGGATTTCTATACAGTAAAACATTTAGAGATCTTAGTGTGGAGATCGGAGCCAATAAACCGATTTGTCAGGTGAAGAAACAGATCTATATACCTTCGCCAGAACCAAGGGTGGGAACCAATGTCAGCATGACGGTGGGCCAGACGTGTGGACGGCAGACGCCTACAAATATACCCTTGTGTTTTAAGAGGACATTGTGAGATCAAGGAGTGGAAATATCGGACAAAATGATTAGAAAATAGATCGACGATAATCAAATTTCGTTGGGCAAATACGAAATAATTTGTAGCCAATAGAGACGTCCCGCCGGGACGTCTCTACATTCGACCTTAAACAAAAATATAAATCCATCGTGATATCTTCTTGTAACTATTATCAGGAGTTTCTATGACAGATAATCATAACAGGTCTGAATTTAAAACACAAATATACCCGGTCATTTTATTAGTTGTCCTTTTAAGCATTAGTACCCTTCTCTTTGCTCAGGATGACATCTGGCACGTGGGTGTTGCTCGTGTGGATATAACGCCAAAGGATACGCTTTGGATGGCCGGATATGCCAGCCGGGGCCATGCGGCTGAGGGAACATTGCATAAACTGTGGGCAAAGGCCTTAGCTTTAAAAGATCAACAGGGCAACCGTGCTGTACTCATTACAACTGATCTGCTTGGATTCCCCCAAAATATCGCTGACAATATATTGAATCGCTGTAAAGAGAGATATCAACTCAAAAGATCGCAGATTATTCTGAGCAGTTCCCATACACACACCGGTCCTGTTTTACGGGAGAGTCTTTATCTCATATATTCTCTTTCAGATGAACACATTAAAAAGATTGAAGCCTATTCACGCCAATTGGAAAATGATATTGTCAGTCTTATCGGTCAGGCATTTGAAAACCTGGCTCCCGCTCAACTTTTTGCTGCCAATGGTGTGGTTCGCTTTCAGATAAACAGGCGAAGCAACAATGCTAAAACATTATCTGCACAATCCGATCTTAACGGTCCGAATGATTATGCCGTTCCTGTATTGCAGGTGCGTGATATTAATGGGAAATTATTGGCAACCACCTTCGGGTATGCCTGTCATCCGACCGTTTTAAACTCTTATCAATGGTCGGGTGATTATCCGGGGTTTGCCCAATTGTCCCTGGAGGAACGCTATCCCGGTATTACCGCCCTTTTTTTTCAGGGCTGCGGGGCCGATCAAAATCCACTCCCGCGTCGTTCCGTCTCTTTGGCCCGGCAATATGGTCAGGAGTTAGCTGCTGCAGTTGAGCGGGTTATAGATGAAGCCCTGGAGCCAATTCCTGCTGATCTGAAAACAGGCTATACCGAAATCGATCTTTCTTTTACTACACACCCGGATAAAAATGCGTTGGAAAAATTTGCCAGAGAATCTAAATCCGAATATCAGAAAAACTGGGCGAATAAAATGCTTAGCCAACTTAGCAGAGGGGGGCCAATATCAACCGCCTATCCCTATCCTATTCAAGTGTGGAAATTAGGTGATCAACCAATTTTCACCTTGGGTGGAGAAGTGGTCGTTGATTATGCTATCACCTTAAAAAGAATATTTGGGCAGGATGCTTTCGTAATGGGTTATTGTAATGATGTGATGGGGTATATTCCCTCGGTTCGTGTTTTACGTGAAGGTGGTTACGAGGGAGCAACGTCACAAATTGTTTACGGATTACCAAGTACATGGACAGCGGATATCGAAGCAAGAATTATTCATACGGTCGTTAAATTGGCGAAAGAAACAGGAATTAAACTTCCTGAATCAAAACTCATTTCAGATTAACTGTGAAGCACAATAGTTATATGAAAAACAGGACAAAGTCACTGGATACTGGATGCTCGATACTGGATACTTGATGCACGTTTCTTGGCTCTGGGTTCTTGGTACCGGATAACCAGTGACAAAAACCGAGTGCCCAGCCAACTCTGCAATGTCGGTTATGCTTTCCCGCCTGAGCGGGACTCAGCATGACAACACTGTCATCTTGAGTCCCGAAAATCGGGAAAAGATGCATATCCAGACTGGACCTGTCGAAGTACAATACTTCATAGTTGACATGATACTAGTAATATTGGAGACATACAATGAAAAAAGTAATCACATCCTTAGGTTTTATTCTATCTCTGTTCTCACCCTTAATGGGTTTCGCACAAGTTACCCCTGAGCAGGATGTTATTATGTCTGTGGACCGGATCTGGGATCGGGCAGAACACAATGCATTTACCGGCTTAATAGAATTTAATAATAAATTCTATTGTTCCTTTCGCGAAGGAACAGCCCATGTATATGGTATAAATGGAAGTGTCCGGGTAATTGCTTCGGATGATGGTCAGAATTGGTATTCTGTCGCCCATTTGTTTAAGGAAGAAGTAGATCTCCGTGATCCTAAACTATCCGTGACACCCGATAATAGGTTAATGATCAATATTGGCGGTTCGGTTTATGTGGAAAAAGAGCTCGTTCGTATGGAACCCCTGGTCAGTTTCTCTGACAAAAATGGAATTAATTTTAGTGACCCGCAAAACATAAAAATTGATAAGAAAATCAAAACCGATAAAGACTGGCTCTGGCGGGCAACCTGGCATAAAGGGATGGCCTATGCAACTGTCTATCAAGCATTGGGTAGTGACTCCAAATTGCAATTGGTGCGTAGTAATGATGGGATTAATTATGAGTATGTAAAAAATTTCGATTTAATGGGAAGACCAAATGAAACCACACTCCGATTTTCTGAGGATGATAAAATGATTGCCATTGTCAGGCGAGAGAGCGAAAGTACACATGGTTTCATTGGAAGCAGTGATTCTCCCTATACCAAATGGAATTGGCAGGAACTAGATGCCCGGTTAGGCGGACCGGATCTGTTAATTCTTCCGGATGGTCATATGATAACAGGGACAAGAGATTATCCTGCCGACTTTAATGAGAAAATGATCCTTGCTAAAGTAACATTAGATGGAAATTTTCGAAAATTATTAACTCTTCCCAGTGGGGGTGATTGCAGCTATCCGGGTCTCGTGATTAAAGATAATATTCTCTACGTTGCCTATTACTCTTCCCATGAGGAAAGAACCTCAGTATACATGGCCAGACTCTGACTGGATCGTCTAAAAAATTGGATTGTAATGGAAGATTCACCAGCTCCTTCGGTGAAATCAAATAAAAATGGTTTTGTCAGTCTGAATATACCCGATGGTGCGCAGGTTCGCTATACTTTAGACGGTACAACACCGGCAGAAACACATGGTTTTATCTATACAAAGCCGTTTCAGGTTTCAAAAACAACACCACTGCAGCTTCGGGCCTTCGAGTCCGGGAAATTTGGAAGTAAGAGAATCTCCACCGTAATCGGGAAGGATATATTTCAGGAGGCACAAAAAACTAAACATAATTTGCAACCGGGACTTCGCTTTACTTATTATGAGAGTGAGATAATGAGAGTAAAAGCCATCGATGGCCTCATACAGAGCGCATCCGGTGTCATACCCCATATAAATATCAACGAACGGCGGCTGGAGGAAAATATCGCATTCCGGTTCGAGGGATTTCTTTCGATTCCTACGGATGGATTATACACATTTTTTCTGGTTTCAAATGATGGCAGCCAACTAAAATTAAATGATGAAATATTTATTAACAATGATGGCCCTCATGGTGAAAGAGAGGTATCAATGGCTACCTCTTTGCGCAAAGGAAAGCACAAAATCGAATTAAAATATTTTCAGTTGGGCGGTGGAAAAGTCTTGAAGTTATTCTGGCAGGGCCCGGGATTTGAAAAAGAAGAAATTCCTGCATCTGCTTTATATTATTGATTATATGTTACTTATACTCTTAGAAATTAATTTTTTATGAATGGATCTGTCTAATTAGAAATTCAGGAGAGATTAAAAAATGATCCAAAATTTAAAAATCTTGAACCGGCTGCTGATACTGGCTGTTGTAATTAATGTTTTATTTTTCATTTCTTCAAATTCCGCGGCAGAATGGCAGAAAAAGTATCCCTATGAACAGGTTCGTGAAAAGTTTAATCAACCTCCGCTGTTTTATGCACCCCATACATTTTGGTTCTGGGATGCCCCGCTTGATAAATCATTGACAGCGTCGATGGCCAGGGAAATGGCAGCCAAACGTCTTAATCCGGGCTATGCCCATCCAAGACATAGTGGTGCGCAATACAAACCATATCCTACACTTCCTGTTGATCAATGGCTATCTCTTTTGTGGTTTGAAAGTTTTGGAAGCGCGCTTAATGAGGCACAAAATGCAGGGATGACACTTGGATATTGTGACGAATACTGGTGGCCCAGTGGTCAGGCAGCCGGACGTGTATTGAAGCAGAATCCGGAATTAGCCGCCCAGTCCCTGGAATGGAAAAAACAGATTGTGAATGGACCGGGTCAGGTAGATCTGCCTGCCTCAAAATTCACTGTTGCTGGCCGGCTTTCTGAGACTGGAAAAATCACTGCCGGGACCCTCACTATTATTGGAGAAAATCAGGCCTTTCGCTGGGAGATACCAGCCGGGAAGTGGGTTGTCTATTCCTACAATACCTACCATCATCCTGGTGTCGATGGTGGCGAAGTGAACTATCTTGATGACAGGTTAATGGATACGTTTATCCCCATCGCCCATGAATCCTATGAACAACATTTTAAAGATCAGATGGGTAATGCCATACCCGGTGTTTTTGTCGATAACGAGGGTGACTTTGGCTGGCAGATGGCCTGGTCAGATTATCTGGCAAATCGCTACAAGCAGATGAAAAACAGAGATATCCGCCTCTGGCTTCCATTACTGACTGAAAAAGATGATGAAGGATTATGGGCCAAAGCCCGCTATGACTGGTTTGATGTTGTGTCTGAAGTTTATTCAACACAATATCTGGGCCGTCTGAGTAATTGGCTGGAAGAGCGCGATATGTATTGTATTTCTAATTTATGGGAAGAAGATCTGATGTTGCAGACGCGTGCTGTCGGTGATTTTATGCGTGCCCAGCGCGCTGTCACTATGCCTGGTAACGACTGCTTGCAGATGAAATCACAGCAAGTACATGATTTCAAGGAAACACAATCGGTCTGCGAATTTGAAGACAAGCCTTTTATGAGTGAATTAATGGGTGTGGCTGGTTGGGAGCAGACCCCAATTCAGATGAAGATAACCTTAAATTCAGTAACCGCTTTTGGAATTACACACAATGTACCCCATGGTATTAATCTAAACCGGAAGTTAGAGACCATACCTTATCCGGCAGACTGGTTTTCCGAAAATCCCTACTGGCGATATATGCATTTGTGGACAGATTTTGCCCGCCGTGCTTCCTTTGTCAACCGCCAGGGAAAATTAGTGGCTGATATCCTGCTTATCAATCCATTAGAAAGTGTATGGGCATTATCTGATGGCTACTTCACCAGTGTGGATGGAAATCAATGGCCGGAGAAGGTCAGAGAAATTAATGAGGTCTATTCAACAACAATGGATACCCTTATAGCCAGGCGTCTGGACTTTCTTATTGCCGACCGCTATTATATGGAGAAGGCAAGTGTTTCGAAGCCTGCCGATCGGAAGAAAACCATCCTGCATATTGCCGGCCATGACTTCTCTGTGCTTGTTTTATCTCCTATGTTTATCATTTCCCGCTCCACTGCAGATAAAATTTTGTCCTTTGCCCGCGCAGGCGGTTCTGTGTTTATCATGGGTGATCTACCAAAAGGATCACCGGAAAAAGGAGTCAAGGACTCAATGATCATCGATGCCATGAATCAGCTAATCAGCCTGCCCTCTGTCGTTAACCTGGCAAATACGCAACAGAAACATAGACTACTCGCTGATAAAATTGAGACTACCATTGATAAACAGGTTGAGATAATTTCGGGAGATCTGCCCTTAATCGTTGTCCACCGCCGGATTGACAAGAAAGATTTTTATTGGCTTGTAAATAATACCGGCCGGGCCGAGAGAATGTCCCTCTCCTTCAGGGAGGGTACCGGGGGAGCTGAAATCTGGGACTGTGAAAATGGCAAAATCCAGGCTATCACCAGCGAAACCCGTGGTGAGAGGACAGTCGTCACTATCGCAATTGATCCCTATCAGGCTTTCTGGCTGGTTTTTGATCCTGAAAAACCTGTGATAAAGTCAGGGCCTGAATCCAAACCAGAAACAGCAGAACTTGTTCTTACGGGTCCATGGCAAATCTCACTACCGGAAACGGATGTTGTCCAGGTAACTTCTGCAAGAGCGCTTATAACAACTGATATGGAAGATCATCCTGAATATTTGGCAGTGGATTTCGATGATTCAAACTGGGAGTGGATAAATATTACCGGTCCGGTTCGGCTGCACGATTCCTGGCGGGCCGACGTACTGTATAATCCTGATGCGGAAAGTGACCGGTTTTACCGCTACACATTTGATCTTAGCGAAAAACCTGATGGAGCTCTTATTAATATTAATGCGGATAATGAGGTACGGTTTTGGGTAAATGGAGTGTTGGTCGACCCAGGTATGCATGCCTCCAATTTGACTAATTCCGATATGCATGATATAAAATCGTTTTTGCACCAGGGAATGAATATTATTACCGTTAAAGCCAGCAATCACCCCGGATTCGGCTGGATGGTTTTGCAGGGGACGGTGCAACTGGAAAATGGGACAATACAGGATATCCTCAGCAGTCCGGCATGGAAAGAATCAAAAAAAGATATACCAGGTTGGCAGGCCATTGATTTCAATGACAGCAATTGGGATCAGGCTCTCCTAGCCTCCAAGGACTTACAGGAGAGGGAACTACGGACAATGCGTAAACCACTTAAGGCAGTCTTTACTAAAAGCGCTTCCTGGTGGCGATTTGATATCCCGCCTGCTTCGTCAGAGGTCAGGCTGAACGGTTTATCAGAGGAAGCAAAGATATGGATCGATGGTAAAAATTTCGTCCCGCAAAATGACAGGATTTTATTACCAGCAGATGCGAAAATGATAGTCGTGAAAATATATGGTAACAAAAGCGGATTATCAGAACCGGCTGTCTTTCTTTGCAAAGGACAGGGACCGGTAACACCAGGCTCCTGGCTTGATCTTGGGCTTAGAAATTTTACAGGTTTTGCCGATTACGAGACGAAGTTTGATCTGCCAGAAAACATTACATCTGTGAGTATAGATCTTGGGAAAGTGCTTCATATGGCTGAAGTTTGGGTCAACGATAAAAAAGTTGGAGAGCGACTGTGGCCGCCGTTTGAAATCAGCATCGATGAGGCGGTTCGGCAAGGTGATAATAATTTGCGTATCCGTATCGGCAATCTGATGGTAAACAAAATGAGCATCCACGATGATCTGGGAACCTTACGGCATTGGGGTTGGGAAGGCGCCCCGGAGGATTCTGATTATGAGGCCGGTCTTTTTGGCCCGGTAAAAATAAAAATGACTGTCTCAGCAGATAATAGATAACCGATATTCGGATTCTGCCTTTACGCAAAAGGAATGTCTCATCAGCCGCTTTTTAAGGCCACGAAAACATGAAATCGGTTTAGATTATTTTTGACATGGTAGCAGTCATTCATTTAGGAAGACATTATAGCTGAACACCCATTCAGGACTTTAATAAGGATTCAATCATGCATCATCTTCACTATTGGGCAAGGCTGAACAAACGCCTCACAGTACCGTATTTGCAATTCATATTGCTGCTATTTTTTCTGATTAATATAAATCTGATTAGCGGATGTAAAGAGAAAATTGCTTCAAAGGAAATTCAGATTTCTAGTGACCTGACTAAAAATTTTAATTTGGACAACCGCTACAACTTTTCTCCGGATGATCAGTGGCTGGTCTATGATACACGAACCAATGAAGGGGGGATTGGAAATTGCCGCTCAATTGAAAAAATCAATGTTACTACGGGAGAAATAGTTGTTCTCTACAAAACAAGGAATGCAACTCAATATGGCCCTGGTGTGGGAGCAGCCAGTTATAGCCATAGGGAAAATAAGGTCATTTTTATTCATGGATTAATGAATTGTAATGCCGACCGGCCATATCAGCAGTGGCGCAGAACAGGCGTTATTATCGATGAAAAACAACCTGGTATGCCCATTTTTATGGATGCCCGGGATATAACCCCGCCATTCACCCCAGGTGCATTAAGAGGCGGAAGCCATGACCATGAATGGAGTGCCGATGGCAAGTGGATAGGGTTTACATATAATGACGCTATTATGAAATCCCTGGAGGATAAAACCGGCAAAAAATTGAATCTCCGTACAATTGGTGTTTCAAAGCCCCTGCAGGAAGTGAAGGTAGATCATGACCCCGGAGGCGAAAATAATGATGGTATATGGTACTCCGTATTGCTCGTAAAGGTCATTCCTGATCCTGTGCCTGGTTCCGATGAAATTGATCACGCCTCTGGTGATTGCTGGATTGGCGATCGTGGTTACCTGAAACCAGACGGGAGTTGGCAACGGGCCAGGGCATTTCTGGGTACTGTCCGCAATTCTGTGGGAACAACTGTCCCGGAAGTATTTGTTGCTGATATCCCGAAAATTGTCGATATTCCGGGTGATAACGGGCCCCTTGAAGGGACAGAAACCTCTTTTCCTATGCCTCCCCGAGGAACCATCCAGCGAAGACTCACCTATACCGCAGAAACAGAAAATCCCGGATGCATGGGAATTCTTCATTGCTCTCCGGATGGCAGTCTAATCGCTTACCGGGCAAAAGATAGGGAAGGGATTGATCAGGTGTTTTTTATCTCACCTCTTGGAGGAGACCCGGTGCAGGTTACCCATCACAGATCGTCAGTGCAGAGTGCTATCCATTGGAATTTTGATGGAAAAGCAATCTTTTATATTCAGGATAATACTGTGGTTAAACATAAGATTAGATCTGATGGAATTTCTGAAAAGATAATCAAAATTACCCGCAGAAGTGCACAGCCACCTTCCAATCTGGTTTTGTCTCACAACGGGAAGATAATTGCCTTTAATCGTGATCTTGTAAATAACAATGACAAAGGGATGTCAAAACAAATATTTGTTGTGCATTTAAGCAGTCAATAGATCCTACGCAGACCTGTGAAGACACAGAGAAAAACAATTTAGAATGAATAATAAAGTAGGAGAAAACAGTTAATGAAAAACTTATTTATCCGTATTTCCTTAATTTTTGCTTTAATTATATTTCTGACGATCAGTTTAACTTCTTTTCAATGTGCCGGAAGATCAGAGATTGAGGTCATTGATCTTAAAACAGAGTATCAGAAAAATCCGGTTGGTATCGATTCAGAACAACCGCGTTTTACCTGGGTACTGCAGTCGGAAGAACGTGGGCAGCAGCAGACGGCCTACCAAATTCTTGTAGCAAGCAGAGAGGAATTCCTGGAAGAAGATACCGGGGATATGTGGGACTCAAAAAAAATGAAATCGAGTCAATCTGTGCATGTTCGCTATAAAGGAAAATCTTTAGAAAGCAACCGGCGGTATTATGTAAAAGTGCGTGCCTGGGGAAAGAATCAAAAACCCGGGCCGTTCAGTCAGGGTGCCACTTTTACCACGGCGATCTTGCACCCTGATGAATGGACAGCTAAATGGATTGGTAAAAAAGGTATCAAAGATCCCCCTGATGATCCGGGATACTACTTCCAGCAGACTTCTGTTGATATAGAGGGTGATCCAATTCAATATAATGCCCGATCAATCTTGTTAAGGAAAGTAGTAGAGGTATCCAAAAAGGTAAAACATGCCCTGGTCCATGTCAGCGGATTAGGTTATTATGAATTGTCCGTCAATGGCAAAAAAGTTGGCGATAAGATTCTTTCACCGGCCAAGACCTATTATAAAAAAATTGTCTTGTATGATACCTATGATTTAACCTCTTTTCTGAATGAGGGGAAAAATGCCATTGGAATTATACTTGGGAATGGCTGGTATAACCCGCTGTCAAAATGGTGGAGCTGGCGTATGCAGTGGTTCGGACCTAAAAGGGCAATATTACAGTTACACCTGACCTATACTGATGGTACCCGGGAAGTGATTGAAACAGATGATACCTGGAAAATTAACGACGGTCCGATTCTGAGTAGTTGTATCTATGATGGTGAGATCTATGATGCCAACCAGGAGATTGATGCTTGGAATCATGCCGGACTTGATGATTCTGGCTGGCAAAATGCCGGCATATTCCCTTCTCCCGGCGGCAAAATGGTCCCGCAATTAATACCCTCAATTAAAGAGACAGAGATCATCAAGCCTCAAAAAATAACAAAACCACAGGAAGGTGTTTATGTCGTTGATCTGGGGCAGAATATATCGGGGTGGGTCCGTGTAAAAGTTTCCGGGAAAAAAGGGAGCATAGTTACCCTGCGCTATGCAGAAAATATAAAAATGAATGGCATGATTGATCCTAAAAGCAACAATCTGGCCCTTACAACTGATAAATATATTTTGAGCGGAAAAGAGAACGAAACTTATGAACCGCGTTTTACCTATCACGGTTTTCGCTATGTGGAGATCAGTGGTCCGGTTAATCCTTTGAGGTCTGAGGATATTGCGGGTATTGTCGTTCATAGCGATGTGGAGCCTGTGGGTACCTTTGAATGCAGCAATGAACGTCTGAATAAAATACATGAGGTAACAGTCTGGTCGCAACGGGCCAATCTGATGGGAATTCCGACTGACTGCCCCCAGCGTGACGAACGTCTGGGCTGGATTGCTGATGCTCATGTGACCGCCGAGGAAGCCATTTATAATTTTGATATGGCTCTCTTTTATAAAAAATGGCTGGATGATATCAAATCAACACAAAGTCCGGAGAATGGCGATATTCCCTATATTTCTCCGCGACCCTTTACCGACGGAGCGGGTACACCGGCCTGGAGCAGCGGTTATCATCTGATTGTCTGGTATCTGTATCAGTACTACGGAGATGAATCTATCCTGACAGCGCATTTTGACGCCATGTGCCGCTATGTAGATCATCTTTCATCGACAGCGCAAGATCATATTCTGCCACTTGATAATTATGGAGATTGGCTCAGTGCGAATCGGACCTGGAAAAGGGGAGAGCCTTTATCCGTATCAACCGGTTACTATTTTTATGTCACCAGCATTGTCGCAAAAACAGCAAAAGTACTGGAGCAAAAGGAGGCATATGATAAATACAGTCTTTTAGCAGGAAAGATTAAAAAAGCCTATAACAATAAATTTTATGATTATAATCAGCAGCAATATGAGGATGGCAGTCAGTTTTCCAACAGTTTTCCGCTTTTCCTTGGCATTGCTACAGAATTTTTTGGAAAAGCAGCTCTGGGTGGTCTGGTGGTTGATATTCTGGCAAACAAGGGTCATCTCAATACCGGAATATTAGGCACGAAATACATGATGGAAGCATTATCCAGAGAAAATCACAGCAAAATGGCTTATTTAATGGCCACACAAACTGATTATCCGGGTTGGATTAATCTGATTCAGGGAAGAACAACTTTCTCTGAGCACTGGAATCAAACCGGCTCTAATAATCATGTCATGTTTGGCAGTATTGACAGCTGGTTTTATAAAGTACTAGCTGGTATTAATGTCGACGAAACAAAACCGGGCTTTAAAAATATTATTATCAAACCCTATATCGCTTCTGAAATGGATTGGGTTAAAGCGAGTGTCAAAACAATCCGTGGTCAGGTAAATGTCGAATGGAATAAGGATGGAGAGGATTTAATTTTGAATATTCAAATTCCTGCTAACATGACCGCAACCGTCTATATTCTGGCTGATGATCCAAAAGATGTTAAGGAAGATGGAAATCCTGCATCTTCCTCGCCGGGCATAACCTATCTCAGAATGGATGGAAAATATGCTGTGTATCAGGTTGAATCCGGTTGGTATGAATTTAATTCGAATGAAATCAGCTCTTTGATTGACACACCCTATGCCTCAATCCCGGCCATCAGTCCTGCTGATACGTCGGTGTATAAACCGAATTCAATTCTTGTTTATCTTTCCACAGAAACAGATGGTGCTGAAATACGATATACCCTGGATAACTCACTGCCCTCAAAGGCGTCAGTATTGTATAAAGATCCGATCACTTTAAACAACCATGCAAAAATAAACGCCCGTACTTTTAAAAAAGGATATCATCCTAGTTTTGTTCAATCTGCCGATATTTATTTTGTCGATCCCAAACATAATGGTGTGCATTATCGTTTATTCGAAGGTGAATGGACACAGTTACCGGATTTTTCGAATATCTCTCCCAACCGGGAAGGTATAATTTATACTTTTGGATTAGATGACCTAAAATTACCTAAATACGAATTTGCATTAGAAATTAGTGGATTTCTCAATATAGAAAAAGAGGGGCAATATTCGTTTTATACGAGTTCGAACGATGGCAGCCGCTTATATATTGCGGATAACCTTATCGTTGATAACGATGGCGAACATATGATTGAAGAAAAATCAGGAACCACCTTTTTAAGGGTTGGTAAACATCCAATTAAGGTGACTTATTTTCAGAGCGGTGGCGGGATGGACTTGGAGATTTTGTATGAGGGTCCGGGAATTGAGAAACAAATGATATCCCCTGCCGTACTTTTTCAAAAAAGATGATATCTATCTGGATAATCCACAGCGCCCCGAGGCCTTTGGGCAAACAAAAAGATTAAAGAAAGCAGATTGCTGAAAGCAGAAAGCAGGAAAAAATTTAGTCCCGCCCGCCTCGGGCGTGGGGCAAACACGAATTCCACGAATTAAAAAATATATTATAAAAAATCCGTGAGAATCAGCGTTATCCGTGTTCTATAAATTTTAATTTTTGCAGATATGAAACATCGTAATAGTTTTTTTTACATATAGTATCCGGATATGGAGGTTCAATGAAGTACGTATTTACCGTTCTAATACCATTCATTTTAATCTTCATTTTTGTTAATTATCTTTCCGCAACAGAAACATCGGCGCCCCATCAAACACCCTTTTATGTTTCAAAGCTTGGTCATAATACGGACGGGTCATCCTGGATCAATGCCTTCACCACGATACAGGCAGCTCTCGATGCCATTCCCGATGGCCGCGGTGGTTACCGTATCATCATTCGTCCTGATACCTATTTTGAGGCGATGTTGTTTCCTGCCAACAAAGGTGCCAAAGGCGCTTACAATGAGTTAATCGGTGATAGAGATGGAAAACTAGGCTCAGGCACTTCAGGATGGGTGGTTATCGATTCCGGTGATCCCGAGCAGAAGGGATTTAAAAGTTACGACTGGTGGGGGCCCATTCGCAGCAATTCTCAGGGGTGGTCGGAAGCGCATACCGATTCCACATTTTCCGCTCTTGGCTGGGACCGCTGGAAGCTTCAGTATCTCTACGTAACCGGAGGTGATGCCGGTATCTTTTTTGATCTGACCAACCAGGTAAAACCTTTTTCGGTTATCATTGAAGACTGCATCAGCATTGGCCGGGCGTTTGGTGGTGGCGTGGCCAGCTGCCTGTCACGGCATGATGAGCCGATTATATTCCGGCGTTGCTCGTTGTGGGCCCTGGACTGGTGGGGCGATACGGCCGGTGCCTATGTGCGGGTGGAAAACAAGATCATGCCAGATAAAGCGGATGTCGTTTTTGAGAATTGTATGATGGTCAGTCCACAATGTGCCCTCAAGGGAAGTAATTTTGGCTTTCACACTTTCACCCGCGTAAAACTTTTCCGTTGCAAACTGATCACTCTGAATTTTTCTCAACCCCATGGCACTCCCTCTGATGGTATCATCCAGAGTGTTCAGGAAGGAAAATTGTTGTCGGTAGATCTTGAGGATTGTACCTTAATGGGCTATAAGGTCTTTGGTGTGATTGTTGATAAAGAAACTGCTTCAGAAATCAAGTATACCACAAAAGGAGATGTAAAAGCCTATATACAATTTCAGCAGGAAATACCGCCTGGTTTCCACCGACTATCTTTCTGGCCGACAGATATCTTCCGGAATCTCATCCCGCCTTCAGCACAGCAAACATCTAAGTTTGTTGATAAAGAATTGATTCGTGAGGATTTATGTGAGGTTTCACCCTTTATCTGGAAGGGACGGTTGTGTATTATGGAATGTATCCGTCCGTCGAGTGGAGGTAGCAGCTCCGACTATTACATGCTTCTCAAGGATTATGAGACAGGAGAAGAGATGGCCCGATGCGCCACGGGTTATGGCTTAGCGTCAATTATCGTTCATGACGATAAAATACATATCTTTGCTTCCCGCTGGGAGAAGGGCCAATGGAGGGATGTCACCCAATTCAAATCTGCTGACCTGAAACAGTGGGAGTCAAAAAGAGTCATTGAGGGTGAGGAAGAGGGGATTTTTAACTCTTCCGTATGCCGGGACGATGGGGGATTTGTGATGAGTTACGAATCCAGTGACAAAACCTATCCGGCCTTTACGATCAAATTTGCCCGGTCCTCAGATCTGGATGATTGGAAAAAACTACATGATTCTATCATCGGAACGAATCGTTATACCGCCTGTCCGAGTATTCATTATGATAATGGTTGGTATTATGTACTCTATTTGGAAAGGCGTTCACCTCGCTGGGTTTTTGAGACCTATATCACCCGATCAAAAGATCTGCAACATTGGGAGATAAGTGCAGCCAATCCGGTTCTTCGGGCAGAAGATCCGGATGAAAGTATCAATGCTTCCGATCCTGAGGTCATAGAATTTAATGGAAGTACTTATATCTACTATGCAGTAGGTGATCAACGTACCTGGATGAATATCAAGCGTGCCCGGTTTCCAGGGACTATATCACAATTTTTTTCATCATGGTATATGCAGCCAGGTATCCCGGATTCTGGTACAGCGGTAGGATATTGAGTAGAGGAATTTTCACGAATTAGATTATTTATTTATAAGTATAAAAAATATATATTTTTAGAAATTCGAGTTCATCCCATGAGATATTATACTAGATTGGGAAGTTAATAGAATTATAATGTATCTCTCCTAAGTAATTTTTTTTGAAGTAAAATTTATAATAATTATTAAACGCAGAGGTCGCTGAGAACGCAAAGATATTTGAGACAAAGAAAAAAAGACAAAAGTAAAGATAGAGTTAGTTATGATTATTGTAAGGTTTTTATTTCTTATTTCTTTTGTCACCTTTTTTGAATTACTCTGTGGAACTCTGCGTACTCAGCGTCTCTGCGTTTGAAAACATATATGACAGTCATAGTGGCCTTTCGCGAAAGGCCATTACAATACAATCAACAAATGATTAATTTACAACCAGGTAATAATACATAATTTTTGGAGAGTGAATTGAAATTTAGTAATCTATATTTTACCATTTTAATAATAGGTTTGGTTTTTCAGGTTGTAAAGGCAGGTGAATCCATGGAGTTTGTCATAACAAAAAATTATCTAAATTTACCAGTCTCCAATGAGGCTCCTTCCGTCAGATTTCAAATTAAAAACGATGATCGCTTATTCCGAATATTTGATATTCGACTAGCTGAATCTGAACCCCAATACTGGGTGTTTGTCGATATGCGTGTTCTCAAAGGCGAACCCGTCCATCTTAGTCTAAAAGATTACGATGGGGTTCACAAGGGGATCGAGGCTATTTATCAGGATGACAGGATTGCCGGAGAAGATAGCCTGTACCAGGAAAAACTCCGTCCACAATTTCATTTCACTTCGTGCCGCGGATGGAATAATGATCCTAACGGACTGGTGTATTATGAAAATGAGTACCATCTCTTTTATCAGCACAATCCCTACAGTACCAGGTGGGGCAATATGCATTGGGGGCATGCAGTCAGCAAAGATCTGATTCACTGGGAAGAATTAGGGGAGGCGCTTTTTTCCCAGGAAAAATATACGATATTTTCCGGTTCTGCTGTGATTGATCATAACAATAGCAGTGGCTTTCAAACAGGAAATGAAAAAGTAATGTTGGCCGCCTATACGGCAAATTGGGATGATCGAAAGTCTAAATCATTCCAGGAACAGCATATTGCCTATAGCAATGACCGCGGCCGAACCTGGACGATGTACGAAAAAAACCCGGTGATCGGTGTGCAGGAAGAAAAGTGGAATACCCGTTATAATCGTGATCCAAAGATATTCTGGTATGAGCCGGGCGGGCACTGGGTGATGGCTCTCTATGAGCAAATCGGAATATCCATATACACATCTGATGACCTAAAAGGATGGACATATCAGAATCATACGGAAGGGTTCTATGAATGTCCTGAACTCTTTGAATTAGCGGTTGATGGTGATCCGGATAATACAAAATGGGTAATGTATGGTGCCTCGGGCAGTTATGTAATTGGTGATTTTGATGGTAAAAATTTTAACTGGATATCAGGAAAGCATTGGTATACCGATGGTGCACTTTATGCGGCTCAGACATTTAATAATATTCCAAAATCTGATGGGCGCCGGATCCAGATTGGCTGGGGAAGAATTGAATCGCCCGGTATGCCTTTTAATCAGATGATGCTATTCCCAACCGAGTTTTCATTGCGTACAACTACCAATGGTATTCGTTTATTTTGTGAGCCGATTAAAGAAATCGAAAAGCTGCATATCAAAAAACATCAATGGCAGAATCTTTCTCTCCACGATTTGAATGAGGAGTTAAAGGATTTTAAGGGAGAACTATTACATATCAAATGTGATCTGGAGACAGTCGACTCACAGAAATTTGGGCTGATTATAGATGGAAACCGACTGATCTACGATATTGGAAAAGGAAATTTATTTAACGGATTTCCCTATTCGCTGGCACCAAATAGTAAATCTCTCTATTTGGAGGTTCTTGTTGATAAGACCAGCATTGAAACTTTCCTTGATCATGGCGCATTTTGCTCAGTACTGGCGAAAAATCTCGAATCTGAAGAGAAGGGTATCCAATTCTGGAGTGTAGGGAGAACGCCGACTATTTTTATCCGAAATCTGGAGATATATCAATTAAAGTCTATTTGGCAACAAAAGTAGGAATTCTATCAAAAAATTTTGCCACAGAGTCCCTAGTGTTCACCCAAGCGAGTGAGCGACGGCCTCTGGTCGTTCTTATTACAATATATGCTAAATAAAAAAAATATAACCACAGAATTACACGGAAGGACACGGATGTTTAAATTAGAATTTATGATATTCTAAAAATATTAAAATAATCCAATTTAATTTTTTATAAAAATAATAGATCCGTGTATTTTTCCGTGTTAATCCGTG